>Ga0207706_10000176_pt1 | contig 70917 bp, 63 predicted proteins | sample KBSC53metaG_FD_184318 | JGI IMG/M metagenome (GOLD analysis project Ga0207706, IMG submission 184318) | Corn rhizosphere microbial communities from Kellogg Biological Station, Michigan, USA - KBS C5-3 metaG (SPAdes) (version 2) | ecosystem: Host-associated > Plants > Roots > Rhizosphere > Soil ... | reverse complement strand
GCACTCGTAACGCGTAGGTCGCAGGTTCGAATCCCGTTGTCGGCTCTTTTTAACTCGCCTTCTTTATAAAATCCTGCAGAACGAGGGCATGGTTATGCTCTTCATCTTTTGCGGCATACAGCAGGGTAATGGTCTTGTGGTTTTTTATATAATCCAAAAGCTCGTCCACAGCAGTTGAATTCTTTAGTTCGCTATGGTACGCAATCTTGAATTTCTCCCATTTGTCAACCATGTGATTAAACTCTTTGCGTAATTCGGTTGATGGCGCGATTTCTTTGAGCCATTTATCGATGTGTGAGTTTTCTTTCTTTATACCTCGCGGCCAAAGGCGGTCTACCAGTATGCGGTAACCGTCATCCTTTGCGTAAGGTTCATATATTCTTTTGATTTTAACAGGCATGGATAATGATAATTGGTTTTGTGCGAATTAAGTCCCTAAATTTAAAAACATATTATCACTAAAATCATGCCCAAAGAAGAAGTTAATGACCTGGTGAAATTTCTTTTACCTTATCCCGATAAGGTAAAGGCAGCAGCTTTGTGGCTGCGCGAATTTGTATGGGACCTGTATCCCGATACCAATGAACTGATCTATGATAACTACAATGCGGTCGCGTTTGGATGGTCACCCACAGATAGGGCCGGTGATGTGTTTTGCAGCATCGCTGTTTTTGCTGATCATGTGAATTTTGGCTTTAATCGTGGCGTGGATATCGATGATCCCGGACACATGCTTTTGGGCGATGGAAGTCAATACCGCTATATCAAAGTGAAGGATAGAGAAGATTTTCCCGAATGGCATATGAAGCAATTGCTGGATGAAGCGTATCAAAACTCGTTGTCGCAGATGAAACCGGTTAAAAATCCCGTGAAGGGAGCTACTATAGTTAAATCTATCTCGCCGGTTAAGAAAAGACCGGGAGTTAGAGATTAGTGATTGAAGATTAGAGATTAGGTTTTATAATTGTTTCAATTATTACCTTTACCACAATCCAACTGATCTCCAATCTCTAATTAACTAATCTCTGAAAAACATGGACATCGAATTCAATAAAAATGAAGATATAAATAAACAGCTAGCTTATGATCTGCAAGTACGGTTGAAGAAAGTACATGTCGGTGGCGGAGAAAAAGCGGCGGCCAAACAAAAAGAAAAAGGCAAAATGCTTGCCCGTGAACGGGTATCTTACCTGATTGATAAAGACAAACCCTGGTTGGAGATCGGTGCTTTTGTGGGCGATGATATGTATGCGGAACATGGGGGGTGCCCATCCGGTGGAGTGGTTTGTGGTATTGGTTACGTATCGGGGCGTCAGTGTGTGATTGTCGCGAATGACGCTACAGTAAAGGCGGGTGCATGGTTTCCAATCACGGCAAAAAAGAACCTGCGTGCCCAGGAAATATCTATTGAAAACCGCTTACCAATCATTTACCTGGTTGATTCGGCAGGAGTGTACTTGCCACTGCAGGATGAGATTTTCCCCGATAAAGAGCATTTTGGACGCATCTTCCGCAATAATGCAATCATGAGCAGCTCGGGTATTATCCAAATTGCGGCTATTATGGGGTCATGTGTGGCAGGAGGTGCCTATCTTCCTATTATGAGTGATGAGGCAATGATCGTAGATGGTACGGGTTCCGTTTTCCTGGCAGGATCTTATCTTGTAAAATCAGCCATTGGTGAAGATGTGGACAATGAAACCCTCGGCGGTGCCACCACGCATTGCGAAATCTCAGGTGTTACAGATTATAAACAACCCAACGACCAAGCCTGTCTCGACTCGATCCGCAACATCATGAGCATGGTAGGCGACTATGTCAAAGCAGGGTTTGACAGGGTAGAGCCAGCTGCCCCGAAACAGAATGAAAAAGATATCTATGGCATTTTGCCTGACAACCGCGAGAAGCCTTATGATATGAAGGAAATAATTGCCAGGCTTTTGGATAATTCTGATTTTGAGGAATATAAGGAAGGGTACGGGCAGTCGATTATTTGTGGTTTAGGTAGAGTAGATGGTTGGGCGGTAGGTATCGTGGCCAATCAGCGTAAGGTAATAAAGTCCAAAAAAGGTGAGATGCAGTTTGGCGGGGTGATCTATTCGGATTCGGCGGATAAAGCCACCAGATTTATCATGAACTGCAATCAAAAGCGGATCCCGCTTGTATTCCTGCAGGATGTGACGGGCTTTATGGTAGGCAGTCGGTCAGAGCAGGGAGGGATTATCAAAGACGGCGCAAAAATGGTAAATGCGGTGGCTAATTCAGTGGTGCCCAAGTTTACATTTATTGTGGGTAATTCATACGGTGCGGGCAATTATGCTATGTGTGGTAAAGCCTATGACCCGCGGTTGATCTATGCATGGCCATCAGCGAAAATTGCGGTGATGGGGGGGGCGCAAGCAGCTAAAACTTTACTACAAATACAGGAGTCGGCGATGAAAGCAAAAGGCGAGGAGATCGACGCAAAGAAAGAAGAAGAATTACTAAAACAAATTACCGATCGTTATAACTCCCAAACTACGCCATACTACGCAGCAGCCCGGCTTTGGGTCGATGGCATCATTGATCCGCTTGAAACACGTAAAGTAATATCGATCGGCGTCGAAGCTGCTAACCATGCGCCAATTGAAAAACAGTTTAATGTTGGGGTTATACAGACGTAGTTGATTGAGTTGATTAAGTTGGATTGAGTTGATTACGTTAATCATAATAGGAGACACAAAGTATTGTGTCTCTACGTTCAATTACATACCTTTCATCCATGAAAAAACTGCTACTCCTTTTCTCATCATTGCTGACCACTGCAGTATACGCCCAAAATGCCCGCGAAATTCATGATAAAGCGATACTGGTGGACACCCACAATGATGTTATTTCAAACGAGCTGATCACCAGGCTCGATCTGTCCAAACGTCAAACTACCGGCAATTTTGACCTCGTGCGCGCAAATGAAGGCGGTTTGGACGTGCAGGTGTTTTCCATCTGGTGCGGCGAGGATTATGGTAAGGGAACAGCCTTCAAATTCGCTAACCGGGAGATCGATTCTCTGGATGCCCTGATCAAGCGCAATCCCGGTAAAATGGTGTTGGTACGTAATGCGGAAGAACTAAAAAGGGCGGTCGCTCAAAAGAAGTTTGCCGCGATGATCGGAGTGGAAGGAGGCCATATGATCGAAGACAGAATGGACTATATAGATGCGTTAGCCAAACGCGGCATGTGTTATCTCACCCTTACCTGGAATAATAGCACCTCATGGGCAACCTCTGCCCGCGATGAGACGCACCACCGTGATTCATTAAAACATATTGGCCTAACCGATTATGGCAAACAGATCGTCCGTCATTTAAATGAACGGGGTGTAATGGTAGATGTATCGCACGTTGGTGAGCAGACCTTTTATGATGTTATTGCAACTTCAACCAAACCGGTTATCGCTTCACACAGCTGCGCTTATGCTTTGAATCCCAATCAGCGTAACATGAAAGATGCACAGCTAAAGGCCCTCGCCAAAAATGGGGGAGTGGCATTCGTGAATTTTTATAGTGGCTTCGTGGATAGTAGCTATATGCATAAAGTATCCCGCTTTTTGCATAAGCATTATACCGAGTTGGATTCACTTACCAAAATTTATCATGACAATGATCTGGCTAATATCCGGCTGAATGCTATTTATAAAGCTGAATCGGAGCAACTCCGTCCGCCCTTGAGCTTGCTGATCAAACACATCGATTATATGGTCAAACTGATCGGGGTAGACCATGTCGGTATTGGTTCTGACTTTGATGGCGCAGAGTCCTATCCTTTAGGCATGGATGATGTAACCAATTATCCCAAAATAACCGAAGAGTTGCTGAAACTGAACTATTCTAAAGCTGATATCGATAAAATACTGGGTGGCAATTTCATACGGGTTTTAAAGGCTAACACAGGTAAGTAGTTGATTTTACGGCTGCCTGACTAATAAAATCCGCTTTTTTGTTAGATTTGTGTCCTTTAAAATAATCTGATGTCACAAGAGATTGAACATGTGAAATGCCTTATCATAGGCTCTGGTCCAGCCGGTTACACTGCTGCTATTTACGCTGCGCGCGCCGATCTGAAACCAGTTTTATATACAGGGTTATTAGCTGGTGGTCAGCTTACCCAAACTACTGAAGTGGAAAATTACCCGGGCTATCCGGATGGTATACAAGGTCCCGCCATGATGGAAAACTTCGAAAAACAGGCATCCCGCCTGGGTACCGATATCCGCTTTGGTTATGTGACCTCGGTTGATTTTTCAGGTCCTCAGCATAAAGTGATCGTTGACGAGACCAAAACCATCGTCGCTGATACCGTAATCATTTCGACCGGGGCTTCAGCAAAATGGCTGGGTTTGGAATCCGAACAAAAATACAACGGGTTTGGCGTATCGGCCTGCGCTGTATGCGATGGGTTCTTTTTCCGCGGGCAGGATGTAGCTATCGTTGGCGCCGGTGATACCGCTGCTGAAGAAGCAACGTACCTGGCTAAGCTATGCCGCAAAGTATATATGCTTGTAAGGCGCGACGAGTTCCGCGCATCAAAAGCAATGATGCACAGAGTTTTGAATACGCACAATATTGAAGTGATCTATAATACTGAGGCTAAAGAGGTTGTAGGTGATGGACAAGTGGTTACCGGTGTCAAAGTATTTAATAATAAAACCACTGCAGAAACAACTTTGGATGTGACCGGGTTCTTCGTGGCTATCGGCCACCACCCAAATACCGAGATATTCAAAGACTGGATCGATATGGACGAAACCGGTTATATCAAAACCGAACCAGGATCTACCAGGACAAACATTGAAGGTGTTTTCGCCTGCGGTGATGCACAGGATCACGTTTATCGCCAGGCGGTTACAGCTGCCGGAACAGGCTGTATGGCTGCCATTGACGCTGAACGTTATTTGGCGTCGAAAGAACATGAAGTAACTGCTTGATGGTGATCAGTTAACCGGTGATTAGTTAATCAGGTGAAAAGCAAACTAATCACTGGTTAACTAATTAACTAATCGCTATTTTCAAACAAAAAATGCGTATTATTGATTATCAGTTCATAAACATCATAATACCATGGGAAAAGGCGATCAAAAATCAAGAAAAGGAAAAATTGCAATAGGTTCATACGGCAAAAGGCGGCCGCATAAACTCAAAAAGAAAGTAGAGGCAGCCGCGGCAGCAGAACCCAAACCTGCAAAGAAATAAATTGGAGCCATTCGTGTAAAAGCGAGTGGCTTTTTTGTTTAGTTGTACGGGTTGAGGATGTTATAATGGTTATAGTAGTTATAATAGTTGTCAGAGTTAAATTAATTAACTATTGCGCGTGTTCCACATCGCTCCGCCTGTACCAAAAGTGTTCACTGTTCCGCGGAACACCCTGACTCATCATCTACTCCGGACAACTTTACAACAATCAAACACTTACAACAACTATTACAACCAATCCAACTAATACAATCAACCCCATCCATATCCACTTTTTTACATGTATTACTTACAGTATTTTACAAAATCTTTTAACTTCACCGCCTTATATTTCCGTATAAATGATTATGTATAAAAATATTGCACTGTCTATCTCCATTTTTTTACTTTGTTTCGGTTTAAATGCCAATGCCCAGGATAATGACCCTTACATGGGTATCGTTCCTGCCCCGGTTTCTGTTAAAAAAGCGTCTGGCGAGTTCGTTTTAAGTCAGCAAACCTCATTACTGGCTGATAGCCTGAATAACAAAGCTGTGAGTTTTTTCACTGAATATCTGCACAGCAAACTGGGTCTTCGCAACGAGGCGAAATTAAATACAGGCGGGAGCGTAGCCAACGGCATTGTTTTTACAGAAAAAGGCACAGAAGGATTACCTGATCAGGGCTATCGTTTAACAATTACTTCCCAACAGATCATTGTTGCTGGTAAAGGAGCTGGGTTATTCTACGGGATACAAACTTTGTTGCAATTAATTCCAGTAGATCATGGAGCAACTATTAAACTACCTTGTGCGCAGATTGAAGATTATCCGCGCTTTGGCTATAGAGGCTTTATGTTAGACGTATGCCGTCATTTTTTTTCTGTCGAATTTGTTAAAAAAACCATCGATATGATGGCTTATTATAAGCTGAACAATTTTCATTGGCACTTAACCGACGACCAAGGATGGCGCATCGAAATAAAGAAATATCCCCGTTTGACAGAAATAGGCAGCCAACGTGCACAAACCGTTATCGGCAATTATCATGATCGTACGCCGCAACAATTCGATAACACACCATACGGAGGCTTCTATACCCAGGATCAAATACGCGAGGTGGTAAAATATGCAGCTGACAGATACATCACTGTCATTCCCGAGATTGAAATGCCGGGTCATTCAATGGCTGCTTTAGCCGCATATCCTGAATTAAGCTGCGATCCGAGTAAAACTTATAAAACATACGAAACCTGGGGTGTGGTTAAGGATGTGTATTGCCCATCGGATAAAACCTTTGATTTCCTCGAGGATGTATTAACCGAAGTGATGGAACTCTTCCCAAGCAAATACATTCATATTGGCGGGGATGAGGTACCAAAAGATGCCTGGAAACAATCGGCATTTTGCCAGAAATTAATCAGGAAATTAAAGCTAAAGAATGAAGAAGAATTGCAAAGCTATTTCATTCAGCGGATTGAAAAATTTGTGAACTCAAAAGGCCGCAGCATTATCGGCTGGGATGAGATATTAGAGGGTGGTTTATCTCCTAACGCGACGGTAATGAGCTGGCGTGGAGAAGCGGGGGGGATCGCAGCAGCACGTCAAAGCCACGATGTGATCATGACCCCGAGCAGCGGCGGTTTATACCTGGATCACGCACAAAGCCGTGGTGGTGAACCGCTGAGTATTGGAGGTTATACGCCACTATCAGCTACATATAACTATAACCCAACTCCAGCGGTTTTAACACCTGATCAGCAGAAGTTCATTATGGGTGTACAGGCTAATTTATGGACAGAATATATTCCAACTGAACCCAAAGTTGAATATATGCTTTACCCGCGTTTGCTGGCTTTATCAGAGGTGGCATGGACACCTTTGGCTAATAAGAACTTTAAAGACTTCTCAGAAGTTCGTTTGCCGGGTCAGTTAGCTTATCTGGATAAAAATAATTATAACTATCGCGTTCCTTTGGCAATAAACACCTCACAGGATACAATAATGTTTGGTAGTAATTTAAATGTGGCTTTGAAATCCCCGGTAACTGGTGCCAAAATATATTACACTATTGATGGTTTCATGCCAGGTGAGACTGATATAGAATACCATAACCCAATGAACTATAACGTACCGCAGGATCAATATCGTGAGTTGAAGACTATTGTAATTACCCCGACAGGCAAACGAAGCCAGGTAACGCATACGATGGTATACAATAAGGGTTTATTAGCTCCGGTAGCTTACCAGGGCACATCGCAAGGGTTAAAATATCAGTACATGCAGGGTACTTTTGATAATACCAACGATTTGTCGAAAGCAGCAGTGATTGATAGTGGTATTACAAAAAGCTTTAATCCGGCTATATTGAAAAAGAATAATCCGGGCTTTGGCGTAATATACAATGGTTTTCTGCGTATTGATGCAGATGGTCTTTATCAGTTTTCGACGCGTTCGGACGATGGCTCAGTATTAGTCATTGACGATCAGCCGATTGTAAACAATGATGGCAAGCACCCGCTAGCCGAGCAAGGAGGCGCCGTGGCATTACAAAAAGGTTATCATAAGTTTACGCTAAAATATTTCGATATTGGCTCGGTGAGCGCGCTGAAAGTGTATATCACCATACCGGGCAGACCTAAAGGTGAATTGTCACCTGATGCATTGTATAATTAATTAGTGAATTGGTGAATTAGCGAATGATTGATTGGGGAATATTCACTAACTTACAAATTCACTAAATGATTTTGATGAAACACAAGTTTTATTTATTTGCCTTGATCGGATGCCTTATAGCGGCATCGGCTTGTAACCAGCAAGAACAGAAAATGGCGGCACCTGCTGCTCTGGCGAAGAAACCGGATTATGTTGATCCTTTTCGCTTTCATAAATTGATCGAAGTTTCACCTGGTGAGGATTATGATGTGCTGAGCTGGGGCAGAGGGTCAGCTACTACTGGTTCTTATCTGATACTACATTCTGATTCTTCAGGCAAAAAATACACAACCACCACAGGCGATCTGGACGGTTCTATAGTTGATGTATACAACTCAGATATGGACCTGGATGGTAATCCTGAGATATTGATACAAGCCAAAGCAAAAGATACGTCCAACTATGCCACTATTTACGCCTTTGAGTTTAATAACGGCAGAGCAAATAAGCTAGATTTCCCAAGACTCACCAGTTCGCAACGCAAGGGCTATCGTGGTGACGACAATTTTTATATCAAAGAAGGTAAGTTTATGCGCGAGTTCCCAATCTTTGACGGGAATGGTAAGGATGCAAAGCCGGCCGGTCAAAAGCGTATACTGGAATACGGTTTGCGTGGCAATAACTTTACCGTAAAACAACTCAGTAGAGATTCGACGGATAATAAAACAATTACTACCAAAGCAGCTAGTACAGCTGCTGTTACAAAATCTTCTTCTAGATCTTCTTCAAAATCTGAAAAGAAGGAAACTACTTCAAAGAAAAAGTCAAAGAAGCATACCGAAGAAAAGAAGACTAAGAAAAAGAACAAAAAGCATCACAGAAAACAGCAGGAAACAGACGAATCAGACAATTAACCCGATCATGTCTTCAGCATTCCTGACGCCAACTGCGTCAAAATCATTGTTGAAATAAAACCAGCCTGTTTTAACCTCGTTATTGCTTTTGACTGCATCGACCACTCTCCGCAGAAATTCCTTTGAATAAGGTGAGCGATAAAGATTGGGTACACCGTGAAAACGATAATACATACTTGAGGTATTTATAATCACATCATCTGGTAGTGACGGATGACTCATTCCGCAGAATGCTATGTTATGATCTGCAAGGGCCTTGTAAACGTCATCTCGCCACCAGGATTCATGGCGAAACTCAACGACGTTATTAAATGACGGATTCAGACTATTTATGATACGCTCTAAACGTTCTTCGTCATAGCCCAAACGAGGTGGTAGCTGAAATAACACCGGTCCAAGCTTTTCCTGAAGACCATTATTGATAGTTTCATAAAAATCGGTGATCATCCGGGCTGAATCATGGAATTGTTTATAGTGTGTGATAGCTTTAGGTGCCTTTACCGAGAAACGGAAATGCTCCGGGCATTTCTGATACCAGCCCTGTAGAAATGACAATTGCGGGAAGCGGTAAAAAGTGACGTTCAGCTCTACAGTGTCAAAAAAACTGGCGTAATAATCGAACCAGTTTTTCATCGCCAGCTTTTCCGGATAAAATTTACCCCGCCAATCTTTATAATGAAAACCCGAACAACCGATATGCCATTTCATAATGTATTTTTAAAATAAATAATGAAACGGCAACGTTTGTTTGTCTGAGTCACAACTTACAGAGTTAAGAAATTAACAGAATTCCGATTAATTCGATAAATTCGCTCAATTCCGGTTCAGAATCTATAAATGCATTTTCTATATCCTGCTTTTCTGTTTGCATTAATATCGCTGGCTATCCCTGTTATTGTCCATCTTTTCAATTTCCGCAGGTATCAAAAGGTATATTTTAGTAATGTTCAGTTTTTAAAGGAGATACAGGAGCAGCAGGCGTCCCGGCAAAACCTGAAAGAGTGGTTGATCCTTGCTTGCCGTTTACTGGCTTTATTATTTTTAATATTTGCCTTCGCCCGTCCTTTTATTCCTGGCAAAAATGCAACCAATGCCGGAAAGCAACAGGTGGTGAGCATTTTTATAGATAATTCATACTCCATGCAAACCCTCAATAAGGAAGGTACTTTGCTGGACGAAGCTAAACGCCGCGCAAAAGAGATTGCTTCGGCTTATAGTATCAATGATCGCTTCCAACTCCTTACGCAGGGTTTTGAAGGCAAACATCAGCGCTTATTAAGCAGGGATGAATTTAATGATGGGGTTGACGCGGTAAAGATCAGTCCGCAAAGCCGGGCCTTACAAGAGATCCTTAGTCGTCAGCAAGGTTTGCTGAATACCCAGCAAGGGGCTATCCGCTCAGCTTACGTGATATCCGACTTTCAGAAGAATATGACCGATAGGAAGGCGGTGAAAGCTGATGAGGGAATTCATTATAACCTGATTCAACTAAAAGCCAGTGAATTGCCTAATGTGGCAGTAGATTCAGTTTGGTTGCTCACAGCAGTACATCGCCCCAATGAAAGCGAAAAGCTAGTGGTTCGCCTGCACAATTATGCCGGAGAAAAAGCTGAGCGGATTCCGCTGAAATTGTTAATCAATAAACAACAAAAAGCGCTGGGCAGCTTTACAGTTAACCCACGATCGGTACAAAATGATACGTTGTCTTTTTCAGGATTGCAAAGCGGCTGGCAGCGTGCCGAAATTGAATTGCAGGATAACCCGGTAACATTCGATAACCAGTTCTACTTCACTTTTGATGTGCAGCAGCAACTACCTGTTTTGTTGATCTACGGCGAAACACCCAATCCATTTCTAAAAGCGGTATTTGATACTGATCCGTTTTTTGCAGCAAAACAGGCTGACGACGGTAACGTCGATTATGCAGGACTGAATATGTATCCACTCATCGTTTTAAGCGATGTGAAGACAGTCTCAACCGGGTTGGCTCAGCAATTACATACTTATGTTTCTAAAGGCGGTACCCTGATGTTTTTCCCGTCCGCCGATGCTGATCTGGCAAATAATAAGACTTTTTTGCAGTCGGTAGGCGCTGCCTATCCCGATAAGCTGGTGACCGAAAATACGAAGGTATCGGCGATCAATCTGCATAATCCTGTTTTCAAAAACATTTTTGAGTCCTATCCTGAAAACCCGGATTTGCCTGTAGTAAAAAAATATTACCAGTTGAGCTCAGCTTCGGGCAAAGGTGAAAGCTTGATGGAATTACCGGGCAATCAACCGTTCTGGACAGGGTATAACAGTGGCCGAGGCAAAGTTTATGTTTCTGCTGTTGCTTTAAATGATGATTTCAGCAACCTGCAGCGCCATGCTTTATTGGTCCCTGTATTATTCCGTATCGCTTTATTGAGCGGGCACGATCGGCCCTTGTTTTATACGCTTGGGGAGGATGAAAGCATAGAAGTTCCGCCAATTCAGAGCAGCGAGAAACAGATACTAAAGCTGGTAAAGGGCGACCAAAGCATTATCCCTGACGTAAGACAGCGAGAGGGTAACACCTTGCTTTATATCTCCGACCAGTTGCAGCAAACCGGCAATTATGAATTAAAAAAGCAGGATAGCACGTTAGCCGTTCTGGCGTTTAATGATAACCGTAAAGAGTCGGATATGAGCTACCTGAATGCTGGTGCTTTAAAACAAATATTTCCGCAGGCGGGTAATGTTTGGCAGCCAGGACAGGGCTCGATAAAAGGGGAAGTATCCGATTTAAATTTTGGCCTCCAATTATGGAAACTTTGTATAATTTTGGCATTGATTTTTCTGGCAGCCGAAATAATGCTTATCAGGTTTTATAAGCCTGAAAAACAGCAGCTTTCAAGCCTGTCGTAAATCGAAACATTCCATTCTTAAAGCAGCGCTAATGAATTTGCTTATCAAATCTGCAACTATTTCTGACCCGGGTTCGCCCTTTGACCAGCAGGTTGTTGATGTATTGATCGAAAAAGGACACATTATCAAAATTGCCCCGGCTATTACTTCTGATTACGAAAGCTTTGACGCCAAAGGCAAATACCTTGCTCCAGGATTTTTTGATCTGAACTGTAATATCGGTGAACTTGGCCTGGAAACAAAGGAAGATCTGCATACAGGGACCCGCGCTGCTGCTGCTGGTGGATTTACCGGTGTAGCTTTAATGCCAAATACTCAGCCTCCGGTTCATTCAAAAGCCGAGATCGAGTACCTAATGAACCGGGCAAAAAATAACCTGGTAGATTTTTATCCACTGGGTGCTATCTCTCATAAAAGAGAGGGAAAAGACCTGGCCGAAATGTATGATATGTACCAAAGCGGTGCAAAAGCATTTACAGATGGCAACCGCCCGGTACAGGATGCCGGTTTAATGGAGCGTGCTCTTTTATACACCAAAGGTTTTAATGCGCTGGTTTTATCATATCCAGAGGATACTGCAATAGCTGGTAAGGCAAAAGTTCATGAGGGCGAAGTAAGCACGTTATTAGGCATGAAGGGCATCCCTTCATTAGCTGAAGAACTAATGGTTGCCCGCGACCTTTACCTGGCCGAATACACCGAATCAAGAATTCATTTTAGCACTATATCAACAGAGCGTTCGGTAGACCTGATCCGCGAAGCAAAGAAAAAAGGTTTACAGGTAACCTGCGATGTAGCAGTTCACCATTTACTGCTCACTGACGAAGCGCTGATGGGCTTTGACAGCCAGTACAAAGTAAAACCACCGCTACGTACGCAAAAAGACGTGAAAGCTTTATTAAAAGGCTTAAAGGACGGCACTATTGATGCTATAGTATCTCAGCATACCCCACACGAAGTAGAATTCAAAAATGTAGAATTCGAGGTAGCTGAGTTTGGTATGATTAGTTTACAGACCGCTTTTGCGACGGCGCTTGAAGCTGGATTGAGCATGGAAATGATCATTGAAAAAATGGCGATCAATCCGCGTAAGATATTGAATGTGGAAGTACCTGTGATAGCTGAAGGACAGGAGGCAAACCTGGTTGTGCTGGATAAAGATGCGGAGTGGGTATACGACAAATCAAATAATAAATCGAAATCTTATAATTCTCCTTTCATTGGGAAAAAACTTAAGGGCTCAGTTTTGTTAACATATAACAACAATAAGCAATTTAAATCTTAAGATATGATCGATCCCAAAATAGAGTCGGCTTTAAAAGCAGCATTGACCGCCTTTTCGAGCTATAACCATCTGGATGCCGCATCGCTAATTGCCAGGTTCGATGATGTATTTGCGTCAGACGAAGATTTCCTGAGTAAGGCAGATATGCTGGATGGGGTGTTCGATGATAATCCGAATATTGAATCACTCCGCGAAGTGTTCTTTGATTTGCTGATGGTAAATTTCTTCAGCGCCGATGTAAAAAAGCTGGAAGAGGATTACCTGGAATCACAGGAATGGGAAGAAATAGAAGAGGAGACTTTAGACAGGGGAACAGAGTTATTGAATCTGCTGCTTTACCTGAATGAATGTGAAGACGAGGACATTGAACCCGAATTAAGCGATTACCTAAAAGAGTTTTTATTAGTTGATGAAGACGAGTTCCAGGATGAATACCGCATTTACGAGCCGGTGATCGAGAACCAGATTTTAATGGAAAGCCCGGTATCAGAGATCAGTCGTGTTGCCAGGGCCTTGCCGGGCGATTCGGAGATTAAAGAAATATTTTATCCGCTGATGTGCTTTTTCCACGGTGTGGCGGCAGGGGAGTACGAAAAAGAAAAAGTTGCCGCCAGTGCGATCGAGACGGATTTTGATATGGCGGTTTTGGAGATATTGATCAGTTTTAATTAAGATTTTAGATGGGAATAGTTATCAGCAGGGATTTAAAAAAGTATTCGATAATTAATGGTTTAATATTAGGACTGGTCCTGCTTGCTTTTAATATTATAAGCTTTTACCTGATTACTACTGTTGTAAAATCTCCTCTTGGGGTTATAGGAGTGCCTTATATATTCTCGATTATTTTGCCTATACCATGCGCTATTATCATGGTTTATAAATTGAGGACTGAAATGAAATGGGATTGGAATTTCAGGGTAGCTACCTCAGGTATATTTATCATGTTCCTGGTTGCCTATTTTATCATCTTTGTTGGCAGGGATCAGTTATTTGCACGGTTGATTGAACCTCAAATGAGCACAAAAATTGAAAATGTATTGCTCGAAGCAACACCCGTAGCTTTAAAAAAGAGTGGCGCCAATGCCCAGCAGATCGTACAAAAACAAAAGGAAATCAGAAGTCAGTTTGAAACGCAGGATAAAATAACCATAGGGCAGGAGATAGAATCGCAACTAATATCAATTATCTTCATATTTGTTATTGCTTTGATCTTCGGAGCGCTGTTTAAAAGACCTGCAAGAGGCTACGAAGCGATCAGTGTAAACAGCGTTCAGTAATTTATTACAAGTTTTATTTGTTGATTGTTCCAGGTCGTTAAAGTTTTGGTAGTCTCTAATTAGTATATTAGAACAAATTATCAAAACCTAAAACACGCAAAATGGAACAAACAGCAGCGCCGAGTTCAGCCAAGGTGGCCATTAAATGGTCTTTAATTTATGTCTTAGTAGCTATTGTAATTACTTATGCTATCGAGATTGCAAGGCTCAGTCCAATCTCACCGATAAAGTACGTCACCTACATAGTTCTAATCGTTTTTTTGCTGTTAGCACAAAAGGAACATAAAGATAAACTAGGTGGCTATATTAAGTTTGGCGATGCTTTCGTTACCGGTTTATTGTATGGGATTTTCGCAGGGATATTAACGGCGATATTCGTTTACATATATCTTTCAATTTTAAGCCCTGAAGTATTCGCACAAGCGATAGAGCAACAAAGACAGGCCCTGGCTGATTCTGGTAAGATGTCCAGTGACCAGGTCGATCATGCGATGGATATCGCTAAAAAATATGGGCCTATTTTAGGCGCAATCGCTACTGTATTTATATACAGCGTCCTAGGTGTCGTAATTGGGTTGATCGGCGCAGCGATCCTCAAGAAAGAACCTTCAATTTATAATACTCCGGATTCTTCAACTATTTAATTTCATATCGATAGAAAAAGGGCCTTGATTTATACAATCAAGGCCCTTTTTTTACTTATAGCTAATCATTCAACCACTTAACCACTCACCATTTAACCAATCTATTTCTTCACGATCTGTTTTACAATGTCATTTCCGAATGCGAACACCATCAGGCATATCAGTAATACAAACCCAACTATCTGCGCCCGTTCAAGGAATTTATCGCTCAAGGGTTTACCTTTTATCATTTCGACCAGGAGGAACACAGCATGGCCGCCATCCAATGCCGGAATAGGCAGCAAGTTCATTAATGCTAATACCATTGATAACAGGCCTACCAGGTTCCAGAAACGCACCCAATCTACATGGCTGCCGAACATAACCGCAATGCCAATAGGGCTCGATATCGCTTTACGGGCCTTTACCTGGCCAGTAAATATTTTGCCTAAAACTTTAGACTGACCCGTGAAAGTTCCCCATGCCTTTGAAGCGCCAACTGGAAGTGACTCAAAGAAACCGAAATGAATAGTCTTTTCTGCAGGGAAATCCAATTTAGGAAGAAATCCCAAAGTTCCGTCTTTTGATATCTGTGCCTGTTGCTGGCGTTGTACATTGTTATGGCTAATGGTCAGCTCAACCTGTTTGTTCTTGTTATTCTGTAGTGCCGTTTGCACCTCGTCAAAAAATGCGGTTTTCTGGCCGTTGACGGCTAAAATACTATCGCCCTTAACCAAGCCAGCTTTTTCGGCTCCACTCTTAGGCGATATATCATCAAGCGCAAATTTCATCCTTGGTTTTACAAATTCAGCGATACCATGATCGCCATAATCAGAAAGGTCATTCAGTATAGTACCCGGCACAGTGATCAACACCTCCTTATCGGCACGCTCAACGGTAAGGACACTGTTGCCCAGCAATACTTTTGAGCTTAAAAGCTCGTCGAAATACTCGACATGTCTTCCATTTATAGCTGTAATCTTATCTCCCGGCTGAAGGCCGATCTTTTTACCAATAGCACCAGGAGCGATACCATATTTGAGGTTGTCATTAGGCATTTGGGTTTCGCCGAATTTCAATGTGAGTACCCAAAAGATCAGAATACCCAGAATAATATTTACTGTAATACCACCCAGCATGACGATCAAACGCTGCCAGGCTGGTTTTGAGCGAAACTCCCAGGGTTGCGGCGGACCGGCCATTTGCTCAGTGTCCATCGATTCGTCGATCATACCGGCAATTTTTACATAGCCGCCCAAAGGCAGCCAGCCAATACCATACTCAACACCTTTATAATTGAATTTGAACAGGCTCACACCCCAGGCGTCAAAAAAGAGGTAGAACTTCTCCACCTTTATGCCAAACGCACGTGCCGCTATAAAGTGGCCAAACTCATGTAATATTACCAGAATTGAAAGGCCCAGCAGCAGCTGGCCCACCATGATCACTATGCTCATTCCTTATTTATATCAATTTGTAAATGTCCTTAACGGAATTTGTTTAATTAAATTTTGCGCAAAAATGCGTGTTTCTTTATCTGTATTCAAATAATCTTCCAGGCTTGGCTTGGCATGATAGTCAACTTTCAACATGCATTCTTCAATCACATCACTCATTGCCAAAAAGCTAAGGCCGTTGTTCAAAAAGCCTGCCACGGCAATTTCATTGGCAGCATTGATAATGCATGGCATGTTTCCGCCTTGTTTTAAGGCCTCAAACGCGAATGCAAGATTACGAAATGTCTTTATGTCAGGTTTCTCAAAAGTAAGACTGGGATAATTAATAAAGTCGAACCGTTTGAAATTGTTTTCAACCCTGCCGGGATAAGTCAGCGCATATTGTATTGGCAGTTTCATATCCGGCAGGCCCATTTGCGCTTTGATGGAACCATCTTTAAATTGCACCATTGAATGAATGATGGATTGGGGATGAACGATCACGTCGATCTGCTCAATATCCAAATCGAACAACCATTTAGCCTCTATCACTTCCAGCCCTTTATTCATTAGTGACGCCGAATCAATGGTTATCTTGGCGCCCATTACCCAGTTGGGATGCTTTAACGCATCTTCGCGTGTTACGCCTGCTAAATATTCCAGGCTTTTACCTCTGAATGGTCCACCAGAAGCAGTCAGGATAACCTTTTCAATAGATTTATATTCTTCACCCACCAGGCACTGGAAAATAGCCGAGTGCTCCGAATCGACAGGAAGAATGTTGATGTTATGCTGTTTAGCCAGGCCGGTTATCAATTCACCGGCAACAACCAATGTTTCTTTATTTGCCAATGCGATGTCTTTTCCTGCTTTGATCGCATTAATAGTCGGCTCCAATCCAGCAAAACCGACCATGGCCGTAAGCACCATATCGATTGCCGGATCACTAACTATATCTTTTATAGCGTTGATTCCCGCTAATACTTTTACATCGGTTGAGACAAGCGCTTCCTTTACCCGATTGTAATATTTCTCGTTACAGATAATAGCATAAGCAGGCCTAAACTTTAATGCTTGTTGTATTAGTAGCTCGGCGTTATTCTGGGCGGTTAGCACATAGGCTGTAAACAGGGAAGGGTTCTCAGCTATTACTTCTAACGCTTGCGTTCCGATACTCCCGGTAGAGCCTAATATTGCTATATTCTTTTTATTCAACTTCGATATTCTTTCTATTCAACAATATACTTCCCCAACTCATCCGCGATTTTCCTATCGTTGGATAATCTCGGTACTTTATTCTGCCCCCCCAATTTGCCTTGAGAACGCATATAGTTGATAAATGTATCTTTCGCGAGACTTTGGATGATCAAAGGTTGTAAAATGTTACCTTCAATCAGGTCAAAATAATAAATATTTTTCTTTTGTAGCGCTTTGTCCACTTTTAACGCAAAAGTCTGGATGTCGGTTGGCTTTTTGCCAAACTCAATAAACCATTCGTGGTAAGGCAGGGCTCCTTTAGCTGGGTTCACCTGCGGTGCAACAGTAAATTCAACAATATCTACACCTTCGTCATTGGCAACACTCATTAGCGCTTGTTCGACTTCTTCGCCTATCACATGCTCGCCAAAAGCAGAGATATAATGCTTGATACGGCCTGTTACGACAATACGAAATGGATCTTTTGATACAAACTTGATCGTATCGCCGATGCTGTATCCCCATAAACCGGCAGTAGTGTTCAATATCAGCGCGTAGTTTTTATCCAGCTCTACATCCTGCAAACTTAGCCGGGTAGGGTTCTCATTAAAGAACTCGTCGGCAGGAACAAATTCATAGAACATGCCTGAGTCAGTAAGCAATAGCAAGCCTTTTTCTTTTTGCGAGTCCTGGAAGGCGATAAAGCCTTCAGACGCAGGGTAAGTTTCTATCGAGTCAATCTTAAAACCAATACTTTCTTCAATCCGCGCACGATAGGGTTCAAAGTTCACCCCACCATATACAAATAGCTTGAAGTTTGGGAAGATGTCTTTTATTTTCTTGCCGCCTGCTTTGGCTGCCAGTCGGTCAAAATACATCTGGCACCATGGCGGTATGCCTGATATCAGGCGCATATCGGCATGCAGTGTTTGATCAACAATGGCGTCTATCTTTTGTTCCCAATCTTCAATACAATTTATGGCGTAACTTGGCAAACGGTTCTTTTGCAAATACTTTGGAACCAGGTTCGCCACGATGCCGGATAATCTCCCGACGGCAATACCTGCTTTTTTACTTAATACCGGACTGCCTTGCAGAAATATCATTTTACCGTCCACAAAATCAGCCTTCCCTGTTTCGTGAATGTAGCTCAACAGGGCATTGCGGGCAGCCTTGATATGTTCGGGCATGCTTTCTTTCGAGATCGGGATATATTTTATGCCTGAGGTTGTGCCCGATGTTTTAGCAAGATATTCCGGTTTGCCCGGCCAAAGAATATCCGGATCGCCGTGTGTTATACGATCGATATATGGCCGAAGGTCTTCGTAATCACGGATTGGAACCTGCTTTTTAAAATCTTCATACGAGCCGATCGTGTCAAAATGATGATCTTTCCCAAAAACCGTATTTTTTGCACTTGAAATTAAATGCTGAAAAGTTTTGTGCTGCAACGCGACAGAGTTTTTCCGGATCTTATCCAAATCTTTATTCACCCGGGCGGCAAATACTTTGCTCAATGCAGCCTTCAGTCCCATAACTCAATTCGTTTCGTTAAGGTTGTCGTCCAAATCCTGGTGACTATATACCAGTTTCCGGTAAGTAACTGCCAGTATAATATTCACAAACGGATAAGTGAACATAATTGTCACAGAAACAAGCGGATAGTACTGTGATATTTTGGCCGGTAAGCCAATACAGAACAATATGATCCCCAGTATTACTAATACTTTAAGTAGGTAGCCTTTGGTTAATCTGAAGCTTTGTTTTAGTGATTCAATCGGTCCTGAATGGTCGTCTACAATAAAGGTATTGAAGAACATGATTCTTAAAAACAGATAGAGTGCTCCAATAACTCCGACCGTTTTAATGATATTATCAAGTAATGGGTATTTTTCAAGATACTCAACCAATACAGCGAAGTTGGTGATCCCAAAAGCCAGAATAAAGGCTACTGCCAGGTAGCTAATGAGCATTTTAAAGCCGGGCAATACCTGTTTAAATTCAAATTCATAGTATTCGCTGTCGATAAGCGTGAAGATCAGTTTATATAATCCCAAAGTAGTATACGCCTGTGTAAGTATAAGCAGGAAAGATACTACCATTGTGCCTGCGAATGCCTCCGGGGCAATGAGCATTTCAATGAGTATTCCCAGTAAGGACAGCAGAATAAAAGATATAACCGAAAAAACTATGATGGTAATGAAATTCCTTTTAAAAAGATACCAGGAAGTTTTGAGGATATCCAAAACGGAGAAAGGGTGATACATATTCGGCTTACGATCTTTTTAATACAACACGCTTCCAAAAATCCTGCATAAATCCAAACCCGTAGGCGGTTAATTGAGTGAAGGCGGCAATAATGCTCAAAAATGCAACTTTTACCGACTTGTTTCTCCACCACGAGTGAAAAAATATCAACAACGCGAACAAGGCGTACGCAAAGTTACATAATTCAGCTATGGGCCATGCCAAAATATTGGCTATCAGCGTAAAGAAAATTCCGAGGGTAAAAACTGCCGGAAAAAAATGCACAGCCTTCAATTCGGAAGGAAAGAATTTATACACGTTAATGCGAGCCCGACCAAAAAAATGCAGCTGTTTATAGAACTGTATAAAGTCGGTACGACGCTTATGGTAAACCTTGGCATCGGGTATTAAACCGATCTTAAAACCGGCAGAATGGATACGGATGCTATATTCTATGTCCTCGCCAGAACGTGTGATGATAAAGCCTCCGACCGTTTCCCAAACCTTGCGTGAAATGCCCATATTAAAGCTGCGCGGATGGAATTGCCCGATTGCTTTTTTATTTCCACGGATACCGCCCGTCGTAAATGGTGAGGTCATGGAGTAGCTGATTGCCTTTTGCACCGGGGTGAACGATGGATGTGCATCATCTGGACCGCCGTAGGCATCCAGCCAGTTGGTTTTAAGGTAATCATCTACTATCTGCAGGTAATCTGCAGGTATCAGGCAGTCTGAGTCAAAAATGATAAAATAATCACCCTTTGCCCGTTCAAAACCATAATTGCGGGTAAACCCCTGGCCTTCGTTCTTTTTTACAAAGTAGCGGACATTCAGTTTATCCTCAAAGGTTTTAACTATATCTGCCGCATCATTTACCGAACCGTCTTCCAAAACCAACACTTCGAAATTCTTGTAAGTCTGAAAAGTAAGCGACTCCAGTAATTCTTTTATTTCCTGCGGACGATTGTATAATGGGATGATAATGGAAAAAAGCATTTGGGTAGTGAGTGGTTGATTGAGTTAGATTAAGTTTATTGGGTTTGAAAGCGATGTATTAACGATCTGTCATTGTTATAGTTTTTTGTATTAACTTAATCAACCTAATCTAACATAATCAACTAATAACTGAATTAAATCGTTTCCTCTACCTGGTAATGATTACGGTCATGCGAACTGCGTGAAACCAATTCAGCAACAAACCCGGTTAAAAATAATTGCGAACCCACTATAATGGCAACAAGTGCTATATAAAACAGGGGTTGTGTGGTTATATCGCGGTAATGTTCGTTGTGCGCAATTGAATAAAGCTTTTCCCAGATCATCCAGATAGCGATAATAAGGCCTGTGAAGAAGCTCAAAACACCCAAACTGCCAAAGAAGTGCATCGGGCGTTTGCCGAATTTTCCTACGAAAAATATAGAAAGCAGGTCTAAAAAACCATTTACAAAGCGGCTCATGCCAAACTTGGTCTTGCCATATTTGCGTGCGCGGTGTTCTACAATTTGCTCACCAATCTTTGAAAAACCGGCCCATTTGGCAATTACCGGGATGTAGCGGTGCATCTCGCCATATACCTCAATGTTTTTAACCACGGTACTGCGATAGGCTTTCAAGCCACAATTAAAATCATGGAGGTTATTTATGCCTGACATGCGCCGGGTTGCTGCGTTAAAGAATTTAGTAGGGATAGTCTTCGATATCGGATCGTAGCGTTTGGCTTTCCATCCGGATATCAGATCATAATTATCTTCGGTAATGCGGCGATACAGTTGCGGTATTTCATCCGGGCTATCCTGAAGGTCAGCATCCATGGTGATCACTACATTTCCTTTTGTTGCTGCAAAACCTACATTCAGTGCAGCTGATTTGCCATAATTTCGCCTGAACTTAATTCCCCTGATAAATGGGTTGCTTTGCTGTAGTTTAAGGATCATATCCCAGGAACCGTCGTTGCTTCCATCGTCAACAAGGATAATTTCATAAGTGAAACGGTTTTCAAGCATTACACGACTTATCCATGATGTAAGTTCTGGTAACGATTCTACTTCATTAAACAAAGGTACTACTACTGATATATCCATTGATCGGGACTGCGATTGGATGTATGTTGAATCAAGATTTTCCAAACGAGTGCAAAAATACAAAAAAACCGATACCGTTTCGATACGTAAAAGGCATTAGAAAATTGCTGTCATTTTTTTAATATCTTGCGTTTTTTATCTATGACCATGAGATTCACAAAAGTTATTGTTGCCTTATTAGCGCTAGGTATTGCAGGCCGGATAAACGCACAAACCACACAAGACACTACACCATCAAAGTATGATCAGCATAAAGTATTTGATCCTTTGTTCTACCCATCAAAGAATGGTGATGAACGCGCACAAAGCGGCGCTCCGGGATCGAAGTACTGGCAAAACCGTGCTGATTACAAATTAAATGTTACCCTCGATACAGCTAAACATCGCGTAAGCGGTACTGATATTATTACTTATACCAACAATAGCCCGGGCCCGTTGCCATTCCTTTGGCTGCAGGTTGATCAGAATATTTATAAGACCGATTCTCGCGGAGCAGCGACAAGTACGGTAGATGGAGGCCGGAATGGTGTAAAAGAGTTTACCAATGGCGATGAGATCAAATCGATAACCTTAATTGGCAAAGACGGCAAAGAAGAAAAGACTGATTACGTTGTAACAGATACTCGTTTGCAGATCAAGCTTAAAAGTTCAGTAAGTGGTAACGGTGGGCAGATCAAGATAAAAATTGATTATGCCTTTGATATTCCGCAATATGGCACTGACCGTATGGGGCGTATGAAAAGCAAAAATGGTTGGATATATGCCATAGCGCAGTGGTATCCTCGTATGGAGGTTTATGATGATATTACCGGCTGGAACGTGATTCCGTACATGGGCGCAGGTGAGTTTTATCTGGAATATGGTGATTTTGACTTTACAGTAACCGCGCCATCTGATTTACTTGTGGTAGGCTCGGGCGAGTTGGTTAATCCCAATGAAGTGCTGGCTCCTAAAATTATCAGCCGGTTGATGAAGGCAAAAGGTAGTGATAAAACTATAACGATAAAAGATTCGACAGAAATAGACAATAAAGATTTTTATCTCAAAAAAGCCAATTTAACCTGGCATTTCTTCTGTAAAAACTCACGGGATGTATCGTGGGCCGCCTCGAGGGCATTTATATGGGATGCGGCGCGCATCAATTTGCCGAGCGGAAAAAAAGTGCTGGCGCAATCTGTTTACCCGGTCGAAAGTGCAGGAAATGAAGCCTGGGGAAGATCGACCGAATACGTGAAGGGCTGCATCGAGCTTTATTCGAATAAATGGTTTGAATATACTTATCCGGTTGCAACCAATGTATCCTGCAACGTGGGCGGCATGGAGTATCCCGGCATAGTTTTCTGCGGATCGAACAATAAAGGAGGTGCGTTATGGGAAGTTACCAATCACGAATTTGGCCACAACTGGTTCCCGATGATCGTCGGATCGAATGAACGTAAATACGTCTGGATGGATGAAGGCTTCAATACTTTTATTAACCAGGTAGATACCAAAGTATTCAATAACGGCGAATACTATGAACCACGCGATGAGCAAAAGGGAGCGCCCGGCATGTTCCCACAAGTGGCAGATGCAATCATGAATATTCCTGACGTAATCCAGGCTGACTATTTAGGTTATGCTGCTTATGATAAGCCGGCACTGGGTTTAACTATTCTTCGTGAGCAGATTTTGGGCAGGGAGCGTTTCGACTATGCCTTCCGTACCTATATAAAACGTTGGGCATTTAAACACCCAACGCCATGGGACTTTTTTCATACCATGGATAACGCAGCAGGAGAGGACCTGGGATGGTTTTGGAAGGAATGGTTTACAACAATCTGGAAGCTGGATCAAGCGGTAAAAAGTATTGAGTACGTAGATAAAAACCCTGAAAAAGGATCGCTCATCACTTTGGAGAATCAAGAGGAAATGGCTTTGCCTGTTACCGTATTTGTGAAAGAGGAAAATGGTAAAACAGGTACCGTAAAATTGCCGGCTGAAATATGGCAGCGCGGCGGTACCTGGACATTTCTGTATAAATCAACCTCAAAAGTGCTTTATGCTATCATCGATCCCGAGCATAAGCTACCGGATATTGATCCTGATAATAACTCATTTAGCAGTGTCTTAGTTGAGCCTGGCACAACAGCCGGCACCGTTGTCAATAAATATTTTGACGCGATAGGTAGCGTGACTAAAGTCAAAGGCGTTGATGATCTCATTATTACTTCAGAAGGAGATATACAGGGAGTTCCTGTTAAAAAGACAATGCGTTATAAGTCATCAGATAAAGTTTATTTAGATATGGTTGCGCCGTCTTATAATGGCCTGGTGATAAACCGCATTGTGGTTAATGGCGATAGTGTGCAATTAAGACAAATGAATAATAAAGTTCCGCTGGATACATTGAGCAAAAAGTACCTGAGGGCACGTACCCGTCTTTTCCCTGAGCTTGATTTTGCTAAGAAGGGTTATACAGTCCGTTTAGATCCGAGATTACAGGTAGTAAACGGAGAACTGGCTTACCTATTGTACATTACTCAACCTGATGGGGTTAAAATGCGCTATTATTATAACAGAGAGACCGGCCTGAAGATCAGGCAGTATATCGATATAGCAGGCGGAAGCACTGTATATGATTGGTCGGATTATCGAGATGTGAATGGTGTGAAAATACCTTATAACGAAAAAACAACTGTAGTTGGCCAGCCGATAGAATTTAAAGTTAAAGACGTTACTATAAATAGTGGCATAGCGGACGATACTTTTAAGGACGAGTAATTTTATAAATAGATTCTGAGTTTTGGGAATACTAACACTCAAAACTCAGAATTCTTTAGACCTTCGCCAGCACAATATTGACACCATTCGGTTCGGCCTGGTAAAGTACATAGCTGCCTTTGTCATCATTCTTTACTTGTAATTGGTGCGTTTGCTTACCCTGAGTAGCTTTCACATTTTTCCACCCCGAAGGAACATAAGTTTTAAGTGTCAACGGTAAATAGTACATGCCCTTATCCAGCGGGTGGTTAAGCGACACAGTTATCTTATCACCCCTATTATTTGTAGCAACTTTTGAAGCCTCGCGCTCACGGATATAGCGGGTCACGTCGCCAAATGTGGCTACCCACAGGTGGTCTTCTTTGCTTCTTATGTAATGGAAATATTCATCGAGCATGGTGCTGGAAAGCGCTTCGTAACCCATGCCATCTATCCCATGAAACACCAATACCAGCCAGGTATCTTTTCTGTGAGCTGTAGTATCTACCCACGATTTCATCAGTGGCAAAGGGGTCTTTGTGGTTCCGCCTCGTTGCCATTGTACATAGTCCTTAGTATTTGGCCCGGGTGTCACTTTGCTGGCGCGATCAATCTCCTTTAACCATGGTTCAGGCATGCGGTTACGCAATGCGGGATAGATCTTATAGGCGATCTGCATCACCCGCTCATTTTCATAGCCATATGGTACTTCGCATGAGAAAGTATATTTTGGTCCGAGATGCGTCAATATTTCTTCTTTGCTTTTCTCCAGTTCGTATTTAATATTCGCTTCATCCAAACCCGGCATGGTGGCGTGGGTAATGGAGTGGCTTGCGATTTCATAACCCTCTGCGGCATCCTTCTTGAACTCTTCCCAGGTGGAACCTTCAGCCTCTTTATATTCAGGACAAGGTTCGTAGCCCGGTTTGAAATCACCATGGCGCACTTTTGCATACAATGAGTCCATCAATTTAAATGCTTTATCTTTTTTGCCTGAATCATATAAACCACCAGCTTTGGTATGAAAGCTGATTGTGCCTTTATAACCCAGGTAGCCCGCAGCCGAGCATCGCTCTAAAAAATTCTGGTCATTGGTCGGAATAGTACCTGACTCTTTGATGATCTCAGCGACAGGCCGTCCCACAAATTTGCCATGATATTTTGAGCCGGTAATAGGACCCGTAATCACAAAGAAAGTCGCCGGCATTTTTATCTTCTCCATTACCGGTAATGCTTTTAAAAATTGATTTCGCGAAGCGTCATCATAAGTGATCGAAACAGCGCCATTTTTGCCATACTGCCATTTGGTAACAGTTGTGGTACCAATTGCAGATTGTTGAGCAAAACAAAATATCGCCTGGCAGCTGAAGATTGGAGCAAGAAGCAGGCATTTTAGGTTTATTGGCTTGATAAAATGCATACTCAAATATAACTATCAGCAGGTATGCAAAAAATAATGCACAGGATTGTTACTTAGAAAACAACACGTAGTTACATTGTTATCACGGTTCCGATGCGATGACCATCAAAAGAAATAGGATGCTTTTCGAGAAAGTTTCTCAGCCGGGTGCCGTTTCCTTTTTCTGCATGGGACATGATGCCATCAAAGATTAAAAGAAAGCTGCCCTGCATAAGTATGGATTCTCCATAACCTTTCATGATGGGCGATTTCCTGGAGTCACCAGCTAATTTCAAGTAAGTGCCCGTACCTAAATAGGCAATATCGAGTGCTCCATTTATTAGAAATATCTTTTCAAGTTTTTTTTGCTGCTCCAATGTTTCCGCAGCGTTAAGATTTTTCCTCCTGTATTTTTGAACACCTACATATCCAAGCATTGCTATTCCAAAGTCGGCGGCACCCCAAATAGTATTCATCTGGAAGAAATATTGCCCTTCCTGACTAATCGTTTTGGAAGAAGTAACCTGAGTGCCATTCAAATCAACGTAGATAGTAGTCTTTTTGCCATTCCAACCCCATATAGCTCCTGTACCCAAGTTTAAAATGCCCCAGCTGCCAAGTACCTTCATTCCCGAAGAGGTTGTATTGATACGCAGATTGTTGTAATATTTTAGTGAATCCTGTGCAAAAACAGAAGTACAAAATAGTACCACGAGAATAATGATAATGGCTTTTTTCATCAGGATGCTATCCGACCTTTACTAAATTAAGTAAATTTAATAAATAGCAGTTAATAGTTCGAAAATTAAACCGTTCTTAACTTAAAAGGGCTTTGATAAACGATGAATGATATCGTCCTCAGTTCCTTTAAACGGACCGGGCGATTCCATTTTAAGACTTGCAATGGCTGCGGCAAATTCGCCGGATTCCTGTATGCCTATTCCTTTTACACGTTGATATAAATAACCGCCCATATAAGTGTCACCGCATCCGGTTGCATCCACTATTACTTTCGGTCTGTATGCAGGGATATTATAAAAAGTTCCCGCACTGTAAATGGCAGAACCCATGCTGCCGTTTGTCACGACCACTTCCTTAACGCCCCAATCAGACAAAAGTTTTGCACCATCACTTACCTGTTTGTATCCGGTCAAAACGGCCATCTCTGCCTCGTCGACCTTTAAAATGTCTACATACTGCAGCGCTTCTGTTTTTTCTGGCCAGTCAATTGCCAGCACTTTTTGATTCTCGACTTTTCGCAGGTAGCCCTGCGCATCCAACGACACTTTTCCTTTTTTTGATACCGCCTTAATAAAATCGGTTGACATATCGTCCGCCAGTAACGGTCCCAAATGGAATATTTGGGCTTCTACACTTTCCAATGGCTCTATAGCAAACGGATCGGCTTTTGCCAAAACGTTTTGTGTGCGGATATCCGGGTTATCGCCATAAATGTTTTCGAAAAAGACAGTATGTGTGCTCGGCTGCACTTTTATTTCGAGACCTTTACTCCGAAGCCGGTCAACATATTGCATGTCGTCTTCGGCCAGGGCGGTCATCAGCAGGTACTTTACGTCCAGGTTAGAAACAGCATATGAAAAATAAAACGCAGTACCACCAGCCATATAGATGGTCGTTTTAGGCGTAACAATTTTATCGGACGTAAGGTGGCCTATACAGCAGATGTCGTACATAGTAAATTTAAAAGCGGGCAATATAGTGATTTGCAAAAAGACGCCTATGCCTTACTATAAATATTATGATCGATGAAGCCATTCCTGAATTTACCTTTCAGATCATATTCGGCTACCAGCTTTTTGAAATCGGCCATTTTCTCATAGCGCGATTCCAGAACTTTTGGGTCCATAGTAAATATTTTACCCCAATGCGGACGAGGATTAAAAAGTGCGAGTTCTTTTTCGATAAGCGGTAGCAATTTCATCACTGCTTCGGTTTCCTGTTTCCAAGTGAAATGAATGGTGACCGACGTTTGATTATGACATGGACTCATCCATAAATTATCCGCAGCAATAGTGCGTATTTCAGTAATAAACAAATGTGGACCGATCTGTTTGCCTAATTTAGATATGGCTTCAATTGCTTCAACTGCGTGTTTCAGCGGAACAAAATACTCGGACTGCAGCTCTTTGCCACTGCTTGGTGTAAAGCCCATTTTAAAGTGGGGCAGACGCTCAAACCATGGTCCGGGTACACCCATCTGGTCGGTACAGCTTTCGGCGGAGTGGTCTATGATGGGATGCAGATTTTTAGTAGCTGCTTTGGCACCATAGAATTCAGGCTGATTATGGTCTTTCTCATCCATTCGGCTCTTTATCCAGACCTCGTTGAGGCTGTCGTTCTGCCAGTCGGTAAATAAACTCACACTATACCCGGCCGACATGATCTCCTCGAAGTGAGGCTTCAATTGCGACATAGGCAGTTTTAAAAAGACCCGTTGACGCATATTATAAGTCGGTTGAATTTGTAAAGTTACTTTGGTCATGATGCCCAGAACACCTAAACCAACTACCGCGGCATTCAGTTTTTCAGGGTCAGTGGCCTTCGACAAATGCACAATGCTGCCATCAGCTATCACAATTTCCAATCCGGTCACGGCTGAAGAAAGGTTGCCATTTTTAATACCCGAACCATGCGTGGCGGTAGTGATCGATCCGGCAACCGAAATATGCGGCAATGAGGCCAGGTTGTGCAGCGCATACCCATGCTGATGCAGGTATGGAGCTAGTTCACCGTATTTGATCCCGCCTTCTACTGTTACGGTATGATTTTTAGCATCAAGAGAGACAACTTTATTCAGATCACGGGTAGAAATCAGGTTATCTTTACTATCGGCAATCGTATTGAAACAATGCCTGGTACCCAATGCCCGTAGCTTAGGCAGCTTTTTTATTAACTGCTGAACTTCAGCAACTGATTTTGGATACTGAACACTGTCTGTACTGTAAGTAAGATTTCCGGCCCAATTTTTTAGTCGGGGTTGTGCAGCCAGGCTTTTGAGCTGTGATAAAAGAGGAGTAGCCATTAAAGTTGTGCTTAGTTGGATAAAGGTCTTTCTTTTCATGGTCAAATTGGTTATTACAAGGTAATATTAATTTGACGATTGCGGAAGTGTATCAAATGAATAATCTTTCCAGTTTTGTATCTTAAAGGTGTAATTCAGGATTGGTTTTAAGTTGGAACTATCGACAATTTTCCAGGTTTTTAATTCGTGAAGAAATTGAGGTGGGGCATAACCGCCTTTTAATGCAGCATCTTTATAAAAGTCTTCTTTTGAGGGATGATCAGGTGAGCAGGCATTGAACACGTATCCAAAAGCATTCCGTTCAATAATTGCAGAACCGATACCAACGCAGTCGGCCAGGTGGACTATATTGACCGGGGCTAATCCATTTGGAACATCCTTTTTACCCGCAAAGAAGCGTCCCGGGTGCCGGTCGGGGCCAACCAAGCCTCCAAAACGTATGATTGTAGTTTTGAAGTCGCTTTCGTCCCTGAAAAGGTTTTCTGCTTCGAGCAATATTTTACCTGATTCGTTATCTGGGTTAGGGGCGTCGTCCTCAGTCACTGTTTTGTTGTTGTCGCCATAAACACCTGTGGAACTAATGTAGATCACTTTCTGTATACTCTTTTGCAAAACGGCCTCAATGACGTGCTTGACTTTAGGTAGATAAGCAGCGCCTTCACCTTTTTTTAATCCGGGCGGAATGCTGATAACGAGCACATCGCATTTAAGAAAATCAGCGTCGTATTTTATCTGGTCGGCGTTCACCTGAACAGCATAAGGGCTGATACCTATTGCTCTTAATCCATCCAGCTTTTCTGCTGAAGTTGTCGAACCTTTGACAATTATGCTCTTTTGCAACAGTTCCTTCGCCAATGCTTTGCCATACCAGCCACAACCTAAAATGCTTATGATCATTCTTTTTTGAACAATAAAATTGATTTGTGGCAAACCTAATGCGTTTTTACTATTTTTCGCAATTAATAATTCACTGTCATCTATGAAATCTTTTTTAGCTACAATAACATTATCTCTTTTAACTTTTTTAAGTGTTTTCGCGCAGAAAAATCCGGTGATCGATGGATGGTATGCTGATCCAGAGGGTATCAAATATGGCAACACCTACTGGATTTTTCCAACCTATTCGGCAGAATATAACAAGCAGGTTTTCTTCGATGGTTTTTCGTCAAAAGACCTGGTTCATTGGGAAAAGCACCATGATATATTGGATACCGCTGCCATTAAATGGGCCAAACGCGCCATGTGGGCACCGGCTGTATTAAAAAAAGGCGGAAAATATTATTTCTTCTTTGGCGCAAACGATGTGCACAAGGGTGAGGTGGGCGGAATAGGCGTCGCAGTTGCCGATAAACCGGAAGGCCCATATAAAGATTTGTTAGGTAAACCACTTATCAATGATATTGTGAACGGAGCGCAACCCATCGATCAGTATGTATTTAAAGATAAAGATGGCTCATATTATATGTACTACGGCGGTTGGGGACATTGCAACATTGTAAAACTAAAGGATGACTTCAGCGGAATCACGCCTTTTTCTGATAGCACTTTATATAAAGAGATCACTCCTGAAGGTTATGTAGAGGGCCCTTACATGATGTACCGTAACGGTTATTATTATTTTATGTGGTCTGAAGGTGGTTGGACCGGGCCGGATTATAAAGTAGCTTATGCGATGTCGAAATCACCGTTCGGCCCGTTCAAGCGCCTGGCAACGGTTTTACAACAGGATCCAAATGTAGCGACAGGTGCGGGGCATCATTCTGTAATTCACTCGATTGGCGACGATAAATATTATATTGTTTATCACCGGCGACCGCTTGGCGAAACCAACGGAAACCATCGCGTGGTATGTGTGGATGAATTGTTTTTCGACAAGGAAGGCCATATCCTACCGATGAAAATGACCAAATAATCAGTTTTGCAGGAAGGACAATCGGAACGCAACAGGCGATTGGTTGGTTTTTTGTTTGAATAGCTTGTTGAACGATTGTGGGTGTTCAAATCCCAATTGGTAAGCGATTTCAGCCACTGAAAGATTACTGGAGCTTAATAGTATTTCTTTGGCTTTCTCGATAAGTTTATTGTGAATGTGTTGCTGCGCATTCTGGCCTGTTAAGGAACGAAGCATATCACTGAGGTAACGCTGGGATACCTGTAGTTGAGCCGCAACCTCCTGTACGGTTGGTAAGCCATTTTCCATCGCTTTCTGTGTATCAAAGTGCTCCGTCAGTAGTACATCCAACCGGGTTAACAGATCATGATTGGCTGCCTTTCGGGTAATAAATTGTCTGTTATAGTAGCGATTGCTGTAATGCAACAGTAACTCGATCTGCGCGATCATTACATCCTGGCTGAATTGATCGATAGGCAATGCCAGCTCATCTTCGATCATCTTGATCACACCAAAAATGGTCTCTTTTTCTTTTTCGGAAAGGTGCAGGGCTTCAGCAGATGTATAGGAAAAGAAACCGTAGTTTTTGATCTGTTTGCCCAGTGGATAATTCCTCAAAAAATCGGGATGTATCATTAAAGAGAAACCGCCGTAATCCTGCTCTGTGTCATCCACCAAAATAACCTGGTTGGGAGAAACGAAACACATGCCGCCTTCATTAAAGTCGTAAAAGTGCTGACCATACTTGAACCTGCCTGTGAAATCGCTTTTATAAGATATCTTATACAGGTTCATGATCATACCACCCTCAATGCTGCCCCATTCGGGCTTCATGTCCTTATAGTAATTCAGGCTGATAAGCGGGTGCAGCGGCTTAGGCAAACCAAGCGCATGGTTCAGCTCCGAGACTGAGTTGAACACACGCGGCTGTTTGGTTTCTTTTTTCATTTGATGATAAATAATTACCTTATTTCAAAGTCGCCATATCGATCACAAAGCGGTAACGCACATCGCCTTTTACCATACGCTCATAGGATTTGGTGATATCTTTAATGTCGATCAGTTCTATGTCTGATACGATGTTGTGCTCTGCGCAGAAATCCAGCATTTCCTGGGTTTCTTTTATCCCACCTATACCCGAGCCACCTATACTTTTGCGACCTGCCAGCAGGCTGAAAGCAGCAATTTCAGCTGGTTTGGGCGGCACACCAACGCACATCAGCGTGCCGTCGGTTCTTAATAACGATAAGTACATATTAAAGTCATGTTCGGCTGAAACAGTGTCCAGGATAAAATCAAAACTTCCTTGTGCTGCCTTTATTTGTTCCGGATCAGAAGTAACTACGAAGTGATGAGCGCCTAGTTTTTTCGCATCAGCTTCTTTTTTTGGCGAAGTACTCAATACGGTTACTTCAGCGCCAAATGCTACACCGAATTTAACCCCCATGTGGCCCAATCCGCCAAGACCTAATACGGCCAGCTTATGTCCCTTTCCTACTTTCCAGTGGCGAAGTGGCGAATAGGTAGTGATACCGGCACATAAAAGAGGTGCAGTTGCTGCCAGGTCAAGTTTGTCAGAAACACGAAGGACGAACTCTTCTTTCACGACAATAGTGTTGGAGTAACCGCCGTACGTTGGCATCGAGCCATCGCGTTCCATACCATTATAGGTGTAGGTACAGCCTTCCAGGCAATATTGCTCCAGGTCTTGTTTGCAGTTTTCGCAATGACCGCATGAATCAACCATGCAACCGGTTGCTGCCAGGTCACCTACTTTAAATTTTGTAACGTGAGCGCCTACTTTTACCACACGGCCAACGATCTCGTGGCCCGGAACCATTGGGAAAATACCTGGGAACCACTCGTCTTTGATCTGATGTAAGTCGGAGTGACAAACGCCACAATATTGAATATCAAATTGTACATCATGAGGACCTACTTCGCGGCGTTCGAAGTTCCACGGAGCTAAGTCAGATTTGTTCGTTTGGGCTGCATAGCCTTTGGTCTGTATCATAAGTTTCCTGTTTTTTTTTGTGATTACAAATATTGAGTAATAAAAGCAAAACACCATTAGCCATAATGGTTTTTGTTGTAGCCAAACCGGTTTCAATCATCATGCTAATGTCACAAACTGGTTAGGGTAAAGTTAGCGAATAGGTGTGCCAAATGAGTGAGCGTTTTAACAAAGTAATTTGAGCCTTTCAACAAAGCGACAGGTAAGAATTTGAGTGAAATTTGTCTTATCAAAATTTAAAACGATGACAAAAATTTGGTTTATAACAGGCAGCTCCCGCGGATTGGGACGCAGTTTAACAGCAGCCGTATTGGCTAAAGGTGATAAAGTGGCAGCAACAGCCCGCAATTTGGAACAATTAAATGATTTAGTCAACCAATATCCCGGTCAGATACTTCCTTTAAAACTGGATGTAACTGATAATGATCAGATTCAAAAAGCAGTTCAGCAAACTGTTGATCATTTTGGGCGAATTGATGTATTGGTAAACAACGCCGGTTTTGGAACCATTGGCGCAGCCGAGGCTTACACTGAAGAACAGGTGCGTAGCCAATTGGAGACAAATTTGTATGCACCAATTGCTATCACAAGGGCGATATTGCCAATCATGCGCAAACAACGCTCGGGCCGTATTTTACAGATCAGCTCGGTAGGTGGAAGAGTTGGCAATGCCGGGTTAACCATTTACCAGGCAGCAAAATTTGGCGTAAGCGGTTTTACAGAGGCGCTTGCAAAAGAGGTCGCTCCATTGGGCATCAAAGTAACCAGTGTAGAACCCGGTGGTTTCCGTACAGATTGGGTATCTACAGCATCTACAGTCGAGATTACTGACGTTGAAGGATATGAACAAACTGTCGGTGCAAGAAAGGCATTATTTGGTAGTGATAAATTTGTACCAATGGGCGACCCCGCCAAAGCGGCCCAGGCAATGATTGAGTTGGCCGATCATCCCGAGCCTCCAGTGCACCTGGTATTGGGAAGCGAAGCCATTGCACTGATAAAACAGGCCGATGCTATGAGAAGTGCAGAAATGGAAAAATGGATATCTGTAAGCCATTCAACCAATCATGATGACGCAGTAAATCTGCTTGAAACTGAGGCGGGCAAAGCTTTATTTGCTTCAAAAAAATAAATTAAATTTTCTTTGTTCCCTTTGTGATAAAATAACTCATAAAGGGGACAGAGATTTATAGATTTGATTATGCTTTCAACACCTGATAAAAAATTACCGTCTATTGCTTACTCCTGTTACGTAAACCGGAGCAGGGAAGGGGAACAGTTTGTCCCTGAACATGGCTTTACCTACCAGGTAGCCGGTACTATGGTAATGAATGACGGTAATAAGGAATATGTTTTTAACGAAGGCAGTTTCAGGTTTGGAAAAAGAAATCACTTGATGAAGTTTCTAAAAGTGCCGCCGGAAGGAGGAGAGTTTAAATCGCTTTCGGTTCGCTTAGATCAGCAGACGCTTCGTAACTTTAGCATGGAGTTCGGTTATGCGTCTGAAAATCATGTAAATGGTGATGCCATTTTAAAACTGAAGCCGGATGTCCTGTACAAAAACTACATGGATTCTTTGTTGCCGTATTTGCAGCTTAATGGGCTAGAAAACGAAAAACTGTTGGCCAACAAACTGAACGAAGCAATTCTTCTGCTTCTTAAAATAGACCCTGAGCTGAAAGACATTTTATTCGACTTCAGTGAACCCGGCAAGATCGACCTGGAAGCCTTTATGAACAAGAACTTCCACTTCAATGTAGAATTGAACCGTTTTGCTTACTTAACAGGCAGAAGTTTGGCCACCTTCAAACGCGATTTTGAGAAAGTATTTCACTTGTCGCCCAGTCGTTGGTTGTTGCAGCGCAGACTGCAGGAGGCGTATTATATGATCAAAGAAAAAGGCAAAGCTGCTTCAGATGTTTATTTGGAGCTGGGTTTTGAGGATCTGTCGCATTTTTCTTTTGCGTTTAAAAAGGCGTATGGTGTAGCACCATCAAGGGTTTAATCGCCTTCTTTCTTAACCCCTTTAAGCAGCGCATAAATAGCCATCGCATGACCATGCCCAAGTGCATAATCATCTTTGAGCCATTTTACAACATCGCCGGCCTTGACATTTGATCTGAGTTCGCCGTTTTGGGTGAAGCCTTTTTGTTCGGCCATCGCTTTGAAATCGTCGGGGCTTTTACCTGTCTTGGTTTGGATATTGTCTAAATAAGCTTGGAATGACATGTTTATTAGGCATTTGATAGATAAAAGTGGCAAATTCTGCTAACATTAAAAAATAATTTAACACTGTTAAGCAAAATGACAATCGGATGGTACTATCATCCTCAAAACGTATTTACCTTTGCTTAACGCTGTTAAATAAATTTACAGACGTAAAAATAAAATGGGAAGCAAGGATAGAATATTGCGATTAAAAGAAGAGACCAGGGTAAATATACTGGACGCTTCGCTGGATATCGTGAAAGAGGAGGGATGGCAGGCCCTGAGCATGCGTAAGATTGCCGACAAAATAGAATATACCGCACCGATCATATATGAATACTTCGCTAATAAGGAAGCGATATTAATGGAACTAACCCGCAAGGGGTTTTTAATACTGGCAAGGGATATGAAAGCGGCAAAAGAAAAACACCGCCTTCCTGCTAAACAGATTGAAGCCATGTGGCTGGCCTACTGGAACTTTGCATTCACACAAAAAGAATTTTACCAGTTAATGTTCGGCGTAGATGTGAACTGTTGCGAAATGGCGCAAATAATGCCTGAAGCAGAAGAGCCATTTAACATAGTTACCGGGGTCATCCAGGAGATTATGGCTTCACAAAATCCGAGCGAAGATGATATCTGCGTTAAATATTACACTTATTGGTCGGTGATACATGGTTTGATTTCTATCAACCTGACAAGACGCACCACATCGGATGAGATTAATCGCGAGATATTAAAAACAGCTATCAGCGGCATCACGCGGTCATTATCTGCGTAATTTTTTCGACAAGAGTTAACGATGTTAAATAATTAAACAACGTTAAGTTAACAAAAGTTTAATCTACACATATAAATAAATACAATGGAAAATCGATCACTGTCACACTTATCAAACAATGTTAAATACTTTAACATTGCAATGGCGATTCTTTTGGGCTTGATTATGCTCTTTATATATAGCTGTTCATCAAGCCCTGCGGCTGCACCGGCGCCGCCGCCACCATCACTGCCGGTTGAGAGCATTGCTTCAAGTACCGATACTACTTATCAGGAATACCCCGCATCAGTAGAAGGTACAGTTAATGTTGAGGTCCGTCCGCAGGTAAGCGGTACGCTGGATAGAGTTTTTGTTGACGAAGGTGCCTTCGTAAAAGCAGGTGAACCTTTGTTCAAGATCAACGATCAACCTTACCGCGCTGCATTAAATAATGCTATTGCCACGCAACATGCCGCGGAAAGCGCTGCTGCTAATGCTCAGCTTGAAGTAGAGAAATTAACTCCTTTGGTTCAAAACAAAGTGGTTTCCGACTATCAGCTTAAAACTGCAAAGGCAGCCCTGGACGTTGCAAAAGCAAATATTGAACAGGCAAAAGCAAACGTTTCAACTGCGCAGATCAACCTGGGGTATACGTTAATTAAAGCTCCTGTAAATGGTTATATCGGCAGACTTGAAAGAAAGCAAGGTAGCCTGGTTGGCCCTACTGATCCCCAGGCATTGACTCAGTTGTCAGATGTGCACGATGTGCATGTGTACTTCTCACTAAGCGAAAAGGACTTTGTCAACTTTAAGGAACAATATCCAGGTCAAACTTTGAAGGATAAATTGAAACAATTGCCTTCAGTATCATTATTAATGGCTGACAATACTTTGTATGCTAAACAAGGCAAAGTAGATATGATAGACGGTCAGTTTGATAAAACTACTGGCGCTATCACCCTGAGAGCAAATTTTGAAAACCCTCAAGGCTTGCTTCGTTCAGGTAACACAGGTAAAATCCGCCTGAGCTTACAACACAAAGACGTGTTGAAAGTACCTCAATCAGCTACTATCGAAGTGCAGGATAAGGTATTCGTGTTTGCTGTTGCCGATAGCAATAAGGTTAAGAAAACCGCGATCACCGTTGTTGGCAAAAGCGGTAATGATTACCTGATTAAAGACGGCTTAAAGGTTGGCGACAAGATCGTGCTGAGTGGTTTTGACCACCTGCAAGACGGTGCTGTTATTCATCCTGAAAAAGCAGCCAACAATAAGCTTGCTGCTAATTAATTGTCACACTAAGAACTTACAATCATGTTAAAGAAATTTATAGAAAGACCGGTACTGGCTACAGTTATCTCCGTTATATTGGTGATACTGGGTCTGCTGGGTCTGTATAGGTTGCCTCTGCAACAATTTCCGGACATTGCGCCGCCCTCAGTGCTGGTAACAGCCATCTACCCGGGTGCCAATGCCGAGACCGTGCTTCGTTCAGTAGCACCATCTTTGGAAGAGTCCATCAATGGGGTCGAAAATATGACCTATATGAGCTCAACCGCAAGTAACGATGGTACCCTGGCTATTACCGTGTACTTCAAATTAGGCACCAACGCCGACCAGGCTGCTGTAAACGTGCAGAACCGCGTGGCCCAGGCCACCAGTCAGCTGCCTGCCGAAGTAGTGCAACAAGGTGTTAATACGGCCAAACAGGAGAACAGCTTTATCATGGCTATCGGTATGTATGCCGAGGATGAAAAGAAGTATGACCAAACCTTCATCGCCAACTATGCGCAGATCAACATTATACCGGAATTAAAACGTATACCGGGTGTTGGATCTGCCACCATATTCGGCGGTATTAAGGATTATTCTATGCGTGTATGGTTAAACCCGACACAAATGGAAACCTATCATATTACTCCAAACGAAGTATTTGCAGCCATCCAGGATAAGAGTTTGGAAGCAGCTCCAGGCCGTTTTGGCGAGAGCAGCAAAGAATCATTCGAATATGTAATTAAATACAAGGGTAAACTGGCAAAACCGGAGGAATATGAAAGAATACCTATACGCTCAAATCCGGACGGTTCGGTATTACGTCTGAAAGATGTTGCCCGTGTTGAACTGGGTGCTTACTCTTATACCAGCCTTACCCGTTTAAATGGTAAAAAAGGTATCGGTATTGGTGTGATCCAGTTATCCGGATCGAATGCTAACCAGATCCAGATCGCCATTAATAACGTAATGGAAAAAGCCAAGAAGGATTTTCCGGACGGTATAAAATATAACATCTTCTATAGCACTAAAGTTGCACTGGATGAATCTATCAACCAGGTAGAGCATACGCTAATCGAAGCATTCATACTGGTATTCCTGGTGGTGTTTATTTTCCTGCAGGATTTCCGCTCGACGCTGATACCAGCCATAGCTGTACCAGTGGCGATCATAGGTACGTTCTTCTTTATGTCGATTTTCGGTTTCTCCATTAACCTGCTGACCTTGTTCGCACTGGTGCTCGCCATCGGTATCGTGGTGGACGACGCCATTGTGGTGGTCGAAGCGGTTCACGCTAAAATGGAGCATAAACATCTCGGTCCTAAAGCGGCAACGCTAGAGGCGATGCATGAGATCACCGGCGCATTGATCTCAATTACACTAGTAATGGCCGCCGTGTTCCTGCCTGTAGGTTTTTTAGAAGGATCGACAGGTGTGTTCTATCGTCAGTTTGCTTTCACTATGGCTATAGCAATCGTGATATCAGCATTGAACGCATTGACACTCAGTCCGGCACTGGCTGCTTTGTTCTTAAAAGAACTGCATACCGATGAAAACAAGGATCAGCCTAAAACAACCTTTAAACAACGTTTCTTTAGAGGGTTCAACGCCAGCTTTAACGGAATGACAGACCGTTATACAAGCGGTTTGAAATTCCTGACCAAAAACAAGTGGGTTGCGATGACTGGTTTGGCGATCATTACATTCGCAACTGTTTGGATGATCCGTACTACAAAAACGGGCTTTATCCCGACAGAAGACCAAGGCTTTATTGCCATCGCAGTAAATACCCCATCAGGTACATCACTTGATCGTACCTCGAAGGTAATGGAACAGGCTGAAAGTACCGTAGGGAAACTGCCTGCCGCGCGTTTCGTTACATCTGTTCCGGGTTTTAACCTGTTGACCAGGTCAAACAGCCCATCTTCGGCCATTTTCTTCGTGCTGCTAAAGAAGCCGGAAGAGCGTGGCAAATTAAAGGACATTAACGGTATCATGGAGCAGATCAGGGGTGAGCTGAATAATGTTCACGGGGGCAGTTTCTTCGTATTCAGCTTCCCAACAGTTCCCGGATTCAGTAACGTAGAGGCGCTCGACTTTGTACTGCAGGATAAAACCAGTGGTAAGCTGGATAAATTCAGCGGCGTAGCCAACAACTTTATCATGGAGTTGATGAAGAAACCGGCTGTCGCTTACGCCTTCACATCATTCAAAGCTGATTATCCGCAATTGCAATTAGAGGTGGATGATGACAAAGCAAACCAGTTAGGTGTGAGTGTGAAAGACATTCTGCAAACTATGCAGGTGTACTTCGGTAGTGCCCAGGTATCAGACTTTAACCGCTTTGGTAAATACTATCGAGTGCAGGTTCAGGCTGATATAGCTGACCGTGCTGATCCGTCATCTATCGATCGTGTATTTGTAAAGAACAGAACCGGAGAGATGGTGCCTATCAATACATTGGTAAAACTGACCCGTGTTTATGGTTCTGAAACGGCATCGCGTTATAACCTGTTCAACTCTATCGAAATTAACGCGATCCCTAAACCTGGCTACAGCTCAGGCGAGGCCATCAAGGCGATAGAAGAAACCGCTAAAGAACAATTGCCGCTAGGTTATACCTACGACTTTACCGGACAAACCCGTGAAGAGATTTCTTCAAACGGCCAGTCTGGGATAGTATTCATGTTGTGTCTGGTGTTTGTATACTTTCTGCTGTCAGCACAGTACGAAAGCTATATTCTGCCATTTGCAGTCATCCTGTCTATTCCTACAGGGGTGTTGGGTGTATTCATCGCCATCGGTTTGAATAACATCGAAAACAACATCTATGTGCAGGTTGCGCTCATAATGCTCATAGGACTGCTGGCGAAGAACGCCATCTTGATCGTAGAGTTTGCCGTGCAGCGGCGCCGGCATGGGTTATCCTTAATATCTGCCGCTATTGAAGCGGCTAAACTAAGGCTAAGACCAATCATCATGACCTCATTGGCATTCGTATTCGGTTTGTTCCCGATGAGTATTGCAACAGGTCCATCTGCCCAGGGTAACCACTCCATCAGTATAGCTGCAGCAGGCGGGATGGTTTCGGGTGTGGTGCTTGGCTTGTTCATCATTCCGGTGTTGTTTATCATCTTCCAGCACTTACAGGAAAGAATAACCGGCGTGCCGGTGGCTGTACTGAATGATGGCGAAATAGACACTCACCATCTGAATGGTAACCATGTACCTGCCATTGAAGAAGCAGAAACTGTATAATTTAAATTGATTAAGACAATGAAAACATATATAAGCGGGTTAGCTTTAGTTCTGGTAGTACTGAGCGCCTGTACGGTTTCGAAAAATGTCGAAACACCCAAACCCGCATTACCGGAAAGTTTTGGCAATGTGGCTGCAACAACTGATACCAGCAGTGTTGCAGATATACCCTGGAAAAGTTTCTTTACCGATGTTACCCTTCAGAAACTGATCGATAGCGCGATAATAAAGAACTATGATATGCAGATCGCTATCAAAAATCTTGAAGCTTCCGATCTGTTGGTGAAACAGGTAAAATGGAACAATGTGCCACAGATCGATCTTGGCGTGACTGCAAATACTCAGCGACCATCAGACAATAGCATAACTGGCCGGAGTCTGTCACAAGCTGGTATCAAGACGAAGCATATCGAAGATTATTCAGCCAATGCTTCCCTGTCATGGGAAGCAGATATCTGGGGTAAGATCCGCAACCAGAACAAAACTGCAGTGGCTACTTATTTACAAACCGCTGAGGCAAAGAAATTGGTGCAGACCAATATTGTAGCCGGCGTATCACAGGGGTATTATAACCTGCTGATGCTGGATGATCAGTTAGGTATTGCTAAAAAGAATGTCGTACTGAATGACAGTACCTTGCGTATTATCAAATTACAATATGATGCCGGTCAGGTAACTTCCCTGGCGGTACAACAAGCTGAAGCACAACGCCAGGCTGCTGCCGAGCTGGTTCCTCAGTTTGAGCGGGATATTACCTTGCAGGAGAATGCCTTGCAGATATTAGCAGGTTCATTACCCGGTAAGATCGAAAGAACAGCTTCCTTGAATGACATCCGTTTTGCAGATAACCTTTCTGCCGGTGTTCCTTCAGCTATACTTAGCCGTAGGCCGGATGTAAGAAGCCAGGAACTGGCATTGACCATCGCTAACGCTAATGTAGGTATCAATAAAGCTCAGATGTATCCTGCTTTGAGGATCACTGCCGAGGGTGGGGTTAATTCTTTTAAAGCAAGCAATTGGTTTAATATTCCTGCATCGTTGTTTGGAATAGTAGGAGGTAGCCTGGTGCAGCCTTTGCTGGATCATAAGGAACTAAAAACCAACTACGAGGTAGCCAAAGTAAACCGCGAAAAAACTGTTATCCAATTCAGGCAAACCGTGTTGGTAGCCGTTGGCGAAGTATCGGATGCTATGGTGAAAATAGAAAAACTGAAAGCTCAGCAAACTATTGCTGAAGATCGTTTGAAGACTCTTCAAAAAGCGATCAGCAATTCTAATTTGCTGTTCCAGAACGGTATGGCCAACTATTTAGAAGTGATCACTGCCCAAGGCAATGTTCTGCAAGGCGAGCTGGAATTGGCTTCTATTAAAAGATCAGAATTAAGCGCCGTGTCAGAACTCTACAAAGCTCTTGGCGGCGGCTGGAAATAAGATGACAGGGGTGGCGAAACCATCTCTGTTTCCCCTCTTTATTTAAACTTATCGGACTTTTTTGCAGCGGACTTCAACCTGTTCCCGGGGCTTTTATCATCTGTAAGTTACTGCATCATAACAACGTCATAAAACAATTTAAAATAGGATAATTAGTCAACTTGATTGACTAATTATCCTACATTTGTGTCATAGACTTAAAGAGATGAAAGCAATTAATCAAATCATCAGCCGGGTGAACAAAATGTTCTTTTTTTCACTGTTCCTGGTGCTGACCGCGGCTTCTGCATCAGCACAAAAAAACGATTGGAAACTGAGTGTTGATAAAGAAGGTATAAAAATATACACCAGCATAGTTCCCGATTCGAAGATCAAAGCCATCAAAGTAGAATGTGATTTGAATACGACGCCGTCTCAGCTGGTGGCAGTGGTAATGGATATTAACTCTGCCACCGATTGGGTATATCATGTTAAATCGGCAAAGCTGATTAAACAGATATCACCTTCAGAACTTTACTATTATTCAGAAGTTAGCTTGCCATGGCCCGTTGCTAACCGCGATTTTGTTGCTCACCTGACCGTTACCCAGGATCCCGCTTCTAAGGTAGTAACAATCGATGGTCCTGCAGTACAAGGCTATGTCCCCGTAAAGAAAGGTATTGTTCGTGTCGACAACTCTTTTGGCAGATGGGTTATTACTCCGGTGGGTACTAGCCAGGTACATGTTCAGTACATAATACACACAGATCCGGGAGGCTCAATCCCTGCATGGCTGATTAACATTTTTGCAACAGACGCGCCTTTAAAAATCTTTGAAAATCTGAAAGGGCAATTACAAAAACCAGCTTATAGAAATACGGTCGTTGCATTTGTAGAAAACTAATAAAGCTTCCCGCCTAAGGACTTTTATCATAGTAAAGTCAGCCTTATCATGGCAATGTCACAATACCTGATTAAATGAATTTTTTAGTAAACCAAGTTGACGAATTTAGTCAACTTAGTTTACCTTTGTATCATCAATCACAACAGATATGAAAACGTCAGTTATACATTTCGATCAGTCACTTTTAGACAACACTAAATTGATAATAAACGCGGCTAATGGCTTCAAATGGAGCAGGTTGTTCGCGATGACAGGCATTACCTCTGACAGGGTAAATTATTACCTGACGCTGTTGTTGAAACAAATCTTCAGCGATAACTTTTCAGGATCTGATGCTGAAACCGGAATGGTGCTTATTTTTCTGAAAAGCTACTTCTTATCAGCTACCGCATTGCTTAGTAACAATGTGATAACTGATTTTGTCAAAGGCCTCAAAAAATCAAACGCAAAAGTAGTTGGACTCGTCACTGAAGAAAATTTAAGTTATATCAAAGCTGCCTGAAACTAATCACCGTAAGTAAGAAGATCATGAAAACCAATTTTACATACAATATCATAAAAAGTGCACTCCTGCTTTTATTCGTTGTGCTGTCAACGGCTTTGATGGCCCAGCAAACTATTGTAAAAGGAGTGGTTACCGATGCCCGCACGCATGAAACCATGCCGGGCGTAAGTGTCTCATTCGATGGGACGTCAATTGGTAACAGCACCGATGTACAGGGTAATTACCGGATCATCACCGATGGTAATTATAACCGCATCAAAATTTCATTTATTGGTTATAAAACGCAGTATAAAGATATCACTCCCGGTACTTCACAAACTATCAATATAGTGTTGATTGAAGACCGCAAAACCTTAAATGAAGTTGTTATCAGGAGCGGTAAAAAGACCAGGTATACTAATAAAAATAACCCCGCTGTTGAATTGATCCGTAAGGTAATCACTCACAAGGATCAAAACCGGATTGAGAATTATAATTATGCAGAATTCCAGCAGTATGAACGCGTACTGTTCTCGCTAAGCGATCTTTCGGATAAGTTCAAACAAAAGAAGATATTTAAAAACTATCAATTCCTATTTACCGAGCAGGATTCAGATGCTATAGGTGGTAAAAATCTCTTGCCGATCTACCTGGAAGAAAAGCTTTCCAATAATTACTACCGGAAATCGCCATACGTAAAAAAGCAGGTGATTGAGGCCAACAAGCAGGTGAAGTACGATGAGAACTTTATCGATAATGATGGTTTGAAAACCTACTTCAATCGTTTGTATATGGATATTGAAATTTATGATAACAATATCCCTTTGCTGGGCAACCAATTGCTTAGCCCTATTGCCGATGGCGCACCGGCTTTTTATAAGTTTTTTATTACTGATACCATTAAAGATGTTAGTCCGCAATTGATTGAACTGAGTTTTACCCCGCGCAATACCAATAATATGCTGTTCGAGGGTAAGATCTATATCACTATGGACGGCAACTATGCGGTGCAAAAAGCAGAACTAACGGTTAACAAAAACGTCAACCTGAACTTTGTGCGCAAAATGCAGACGACACTGGCTTATACTAAGACGGAAACAGGTCGTTATCGTTTGAGCCAGAGCGATCTGAAAATAGATTTTGGCATTAACAAAAATAAAGGCGGCGGTGTATACGGTGAACGTATTGTGCTTATCAACAATTTTGCTGTCAATCAACCCCGTCCGGAGTCAACTTATACTGGCCCGGCACAAATGATTGCTTTTGATGCCCAAAAGAAAGGAGATGAGTTTTGGAAAGCCAACCGTCCTGACACGCTAAAGAAATCCCAACTGGATATTTATAAGAATATTGATAGCCTGCAAACTATTCCATCTTTCAAGCGGACGATGGACCTTGTAACCCTGTTTGTAGCTGGTTACAAACAGGAAGGTCCGTTTGAAATAGGCCCTACAAATACCTTTTATACTTTTAACTCCGTCGAAGGTTTTAGGCCTCGTCTGGGTGGCCGTACAACAACCGCCCTGAGCAAGCGCTATTATTTTGAAACTTATGGTGCTTATGGTGTAAAGGATGACAAGTTCAAATACTTTCTGAGCGGTACTTATTCGCTCAATAACAAGTCTATCTATTCATTTCCACAGGAATATATCCGTGCAAGTTTTCAGCACGATACCAAAATACCGGGAACTGAATTAGGCTTCGTGCAGGAAGATAACTTCTTGTTATCTATCAAGCGGGGGGAAAGTGACCTGCTAACTTATAACGATCAGTTCAAAATAGATTATGTTCATGAATATTTGAACCATTTCTCTTACAAGGTTGAGTTCAGAAGTTGGAACCAGGCCCCGGGTGGTGCGTTATATTTTCAAAATACAAAAAATGGTATCCCTAACACAAACAATACGCTACAAACCACCGATCTGTCTGTAGAGCTGCGTTATGCGCCTCATGAAAAATTTTACCAGGGCAAATTATACCGTACACCAATTCCTGATAAATACCCAATTTTCACTTTGCGCTATGACCAGGGTTTCAAAGGAATACTTAAAGGGCAATATAATTACCAAAGCGTAACCGGTGATATTACCAAGCGATTCTATTTATCTCAGCTGGGCTTCACCGATGTCGAAGCCGAAGGAGGATATATCTTTAACAAATTGCCATTTCCATTGCTGGACATCCACCATGCTAACCAAAGTTATGCCCTGCAATTGGAATCGTACAACTTAATGAACTACCTGGAGTTTGTGAGTGACCATTATGCCAGCATAAACATCGATCATCACTTTAATGGTCTCTTCTTTAACAGGATTCCTTTAATAGATAAGTTGAAATGGAGAGAAGTCGTATCCTTCAAAAGTTTGTGGGGCGGTTTAAGGTCTGAAAACAATCCGGCCAATGATCCGTCACTATTCCAATTTCCGGTAAGAGACAATGGCCGGACGATCACACATTCGTTAGACAACGGTCCTTATATGGAAGCCAGTGCCGGTATCGAGAATATATTCAAACTGGTACGCTTGGATGTTGTTAGAAGATTAAGTTACCTTGATAATCCCGAAGCACCAAAATGGGGGATAAGAGCAAGGGTGAAATTTCAGTTCTAAACTATACTTATTGGCGAAATATTCGTTAAATTTGTAAACCAGGTTGACTATTGGCCTGGAAAAATTAAAATTGAAAAACATGTTAAACGAAGATACATCAAGAATGACGAGCAAGTTGCTGTACTTGCTGAAAAGACTATCAGACGACTGGTATTGCACAGAGCTTTGCCATGCTAATTTGAAGGGCTTTAATAACTCCTATATACCAATGTTTATGAGCATAGGCACCAAGGGAATATCAAACAGCAAACTGGCGGCTAATCTGAACATCACTAAACAAGCCGCTAGCAAAGTGATCAAAGAACTGGAAGAGTTAAACCTGGTGCGCAGTGAAAAGTGCAGCACAGATGGTCGGTCGATGATGCTGTATTTAACTAACGAAGGGATCAGTTTTTATGAGCACATCAGTAGCCAGATGGTTGCTCTTGAAAAAGAATACAAAAAAGTGGTTGGCGCCAAAAACTACGAGAATGCTATTAACGTGATGCTGAAGCTGGTTGAATTTCACCAGAATCATGAAAAAGCAGCTGTGAATTAATAGTATTCCACCTTTATATACGCCCGATGCCTCTGCCAAAACAGGGGCATTTTTATTTTGCTAAATGGTGGCATCACCCAATATTTTAGTTTTATTAAAGTACTTAATTATCTTTTTCTTGTTTATCTGTTGAAATTTAGCAATTTAACTTAGTGTATAAATTACACTATTGTGATAATTTTTTCAATCGATGATGGTATCTTTGTACTGTATTTAGATGATGCTTGGGCATTAGATGAATACGATAAAACTTAAAAACAATGAAAACCAAAATTTTATCTATCGCCCTGTTATTCGCTGTAATTGCAGGATTTTCAAAATCAACCTATGCTGCCACAATTAATGCAGATTATACCTTATTAAAAGAGATTAAAGCCGTTAATAAGATTGAAGTTCGCGGAAATGTAGAATTATTTATTTCTGATAGCCCGGTTGAACAAGTAAAAGTTTACAACAAATACTACTCTGAGAACGCTTTGGTTCAGTACAACAATGGTACTTTACGAATCACTTCTTACAATGTTGAAAAGCTGATTGTTTGGGTCAGCGCTGACGATCTAAGAGCAGTATCTGTTTACGACAACGCTGAAATAAGATCATTCGGAAAGCTTTCAAAAATTGAGTTCGATGTTGACCTGCACAATAATGCATCAGCTAATTTGAACCTGGATGCCTACAGTGCCAATGTGAAATTGAGCGACCACGCTAAGGCTGAATTAAGCGGGACTGCAACAGAATTTGGGTTAACTGCCAACATTAATACAACAGTAGTTGAAAACGATTTTAAAGCAGAATACATTACCGATAACAAGATCAACGCCGTTACCGTAGCTAAGGCAGACGACTTAACTATACTTGAATAAGCACCACTTTGGATTTGGATTCGGATTAAAAGTCGTCCCGATTTTATCGGGACGACTTTTTTTATGCCTTATAAACCTTGTGCATGGTCGCTTTTAGGTCTGTATATAGTTGCTTATAGATGCTGAAGGTTTTATTATAAATATCCCTGTTTGCAGGGTTAGGTTCAAAAATGATCAGGTCATTACTTGCCTTGGGGTAATCTTTCATGACGCCGATAACCCTCAATGCAATAAAGGCTGCCCCAACTGCAGAAGCATCGTCGGCCTGCAGGATAGCCAGCTTCTTTCCGGTGACATCGGCCAGCGTTTGTACCCATACCTCAGATTTGGTGAAGCCGCCACTTATATTGATTTGTGTTATCGGATCAGAATTTTCCTGTACGGCGTCCAACACATCCAGCATCGCAAAGCAAATTCCTTCTAAAACTGCCCTCGAAAAATCTGCTTGTGTATGTTGTAATCTAATGCCAAAGAAATTGCCGCAGCTTTCACTGTCCCATATCGGCGCACGCTCGCCGGTGAGGTAGGGTAGGAAGATCAGGCCATTGCTGCTTGCCGGTATTTTAGCGATCTGGCTAAATATCTGTTCGTAATCTTTTTCAGTAGCTTTTGGATCGGTGGCGTTTTTAACCCACCATTGCATCGCCACACCGCCATTATTGATCGGTCCGCCGCAGATGTAGGTGCTTTTATCCAGTATATAACTAAAGGTCATAGCTTCAGTATTCGGCAACGGTTTATTGCTGGCAACACGCACCGCGCCGCTAGTACCTATAGTCATCGCTGCTATGCCGGGCTCAGTTGCCATACTACCCAGGTTGGCCAGGCAGCCGTCACTGGCTCCAATTATAAAAGGAATATTCTTATCCAGAAATGCCAATGATGAACCCGTTTTAGCGTAATCTGTTGCAACAGGTTTAGAAAGCACATCCGTTGTAATCCCTGCCAGTTTTAAGGAGTCTTCATGCCACTTAAACTTGGTGATATTAAACAAACCACTACTTGAAGCAATGGAATAATCGACCACAAACTCATTAAACAATTTATGCCAGATGAATTCCTTTATCGATATAAACTTATGAGTTTTATGAAACCGGTCAGGATCATTGCCCCTTAACCATATCAGTTTGCACAACGGCGACATGGAATGAATAGGAGTGCCCGTCGCTTTATATATCGACATACCTCTGTCGGTTGCTCTTAACTCAACTGCAATTTCAGCGCTTCTGTTATCGGCCCAGGTCATCATAGGAGCCAGCGTATTCCCATTGTCGTCGACAGCAATAAAACTATGCATGGCACTGCTTAAACTAATGGCTGAAGGTTGAAGACCGGCCTGTGCGATGACGTCTTTAATGCTCTCAATAAATGCCTGCCAAATCTGTTCCGGATCCTGCTCATGATAGCCCGGTTTAGGTGCATTGAACGGATAATACCGCTGCGCATCTGCAAATGAATTTCCTTTGAGATCAACCGCTACAGCCTTAACGCTCCCGGTCCCAATATCAATGCCTAAAACATATTCCATATCTGATGCAAGATATGCGTTTTAAAAACGATGACTCTTAACACAAAAATTTTTTTAATAAAAATTTGCGTAAGTAAATGCTTACGTATAAATTTGTAAGGAAATACTTACATATTGAAATGGCACTACAATCGAGAAGGGACGTTTTCCAGGCAATTGCTGATCCGACACGCAGAGAAATTATCAACCTAATAGCATTTAATCCGCTTAATCTGAATTCTATTGCGGAGAATTTCGACGTCAGTCGGCCTGCGATTTCCCAGCATATTAAAATATTAACCGAGTGCGGGTTGATCATCATTAAAAAGCAGGGTAGAGAAAGATATTGCGAAGCATCGCTGCAACAATTAGGTGAAGTATCGAATTGGATAGAGCAATTCAGGAAACATTGGGAAGGAAGGTTCAACGCCTTAGATGATTTGTTGGAGGAACTTAAGGCTAAAAATAAAAAGCCATGAAATGAAGAATTTAAATCAATAATGTATTAACCGTTTAATAGATAAAATTATGGCATCGAATAATCAAACTGAGATCATTGTCGAACAAGGCAAACAGGAGCTGTTTATCAAAAGAGAATTTGAAGCTCCGCGCGAATTAGTTTTCAGGGCATTTACAGAAGCAGACATGCTGGTTAAATGGCTTGGTCCGTGCAATATGAAAATGCGTATCGATAAGCATGAGGCCTGGGCCGGAGGTTCGTATCGTTATGTACATATCGACCCGCAAGGGAATGAGTATGGCTTTCATGGGGTTTCGCATGAAATGCTTGTGCCCGAAAGATTGATACGCACTTTCGAGTTCGAAGGCCTTCCTGAAACAGGTCACGTTGTATTAGAAACTGCCCGGTTTGAGGCGTTGCCGAATGACCGCACAAGAGTAACTATTCAATCCGTGTTTCAATCGGTTGCTGATCGTGATGGAATGGTCCAGGCAGGAATGGAGTATGGTGTTAAAGAGTCTCATCAAATGCTGGACGAATTCTTAGCTCAACAGTTGGTAAACTGATCAGCTTTTCAACATCAAGCCGACAATTTGCTTTGTTCATTCAGGCAGGTTTTATTACTTTTGGGAGACACCTGCCTGAATAGAATGAGAATATTTGCCATTTTAACTATCTTTTTTTCGTTGGCCTGCATTGATTCTTTTGGCCAAAAGAGTCAGCCTGCTAGTTATGTTTACAGTCGTGCGCCGCTGCACCAAAATCCTTATATCGAACTACCGCTCGGCGCGATAAAGCCTGAGGGCTGGCTCCGTGAAATGCTGATCAGGCAGAAAAATGGTGCGACCGGCAATTTGGATAAACTCTATCCGTCTGTGATGGGTAAACGGAATGGATGGTTAGGCGGCGACGGCGATCAATGGGAACGCGGGCCATATTGGATCGACGGCCTGCTGCCATTAGCTTATATTCTGAACGATGAAGAATTGATCGCCAAAGTAAGGCCCTGGATAGAATGGACAATCAAGAGTCAGCAACCCGATGGTTATTTTGGTCCGGCTAAAGATTACAGTCCTGAGGCCGGGATACAGCGCGATAATAGCCACGACTGGTGGCCTAAGATTGTAATGCTGAAAGTACTGATGCAATATTATTCAGCAACAGGCGATAAGCGGGTAATTAGCTTGCTGACCAATTATTTCAAATACCAACTAAAGGAACTGCCGACTCATCCCCTGGATCACTGGTCGTTTTGGGCGAGATACAGGGCGGGGGATAACCTGATGGCGGTTTACTGGCTGTATAATATTACCGGCGATAAATTTTTGCTCGATCTTGCCGAACTACTTCATAAACAAACTTTTGATTATACAGGATCTTTTCTGAACACTGATCTGCTGGCACGCGACGGCAGCATTCATGGCGTAAACCTTGCTGAAGGAATGAAAGAGCCTATTATTTATTATCAGCAACATACCGAGAAGAAATATTTAGATGCCACCGAAAAAAGTTATGCTGATTTGCGAAAATATAATGGCATGGTCAATGGTATGTTTGGCGGCGATGAGTCGCTGCATGGAAATAATCCAACGCAGGGATCAGAGCTATGTACAGCTGTAGAGGAAATGTTCACTTTGGAAAATACTTTAGCGATTACTGGTGATGTTAATTATGCCGATCATTTGGAACGAATAGCCTTTAATGCACTGCCTGCACAAGTGGATGAGAACCTGACCGACAGGCAATATTTTCAGCAGGCTAACCAGGTAATGGTTACCCAGGCTGACCGTAATTTTGATGTCAATCACAGCGGAACCGACGTTTGCTATGGTTTGCTGACCGGCTATGCCTGCTGTACCAGCAATATGCACCAGGGATGGCCAAAATTTACGCAGAATTTATGGTATGCGACGGCTGATAAGGGGATAGCAGCTTTGGTTTACTCACCGTCTGAAGCCAGGATTAATGTTGCCAATGGGACTCAGGTTAATGTAAAAGAAGAAACCAATTATCCCTTTAGCGGAACAATAAAATTTACACTAAACACCAATAGCAAATCACCGGTAGCATTTCTTTTCGATTTAAGAATACCAGAATGGTGCAAAAAGGCTATCATAAAAGTGAATGGAAAAGTTGAGCAGGAACCGACAGGGAATCAAATAGTAAAACTTAGCCGTGAATGGAAATCAGGCGACGTGGTTGAATTGGAATTACCTATGCACATACGTCAGAACAGATGGTATGAAAATTCGGTTTCGGTTGAACGTGGCCCGCTGGTATATGCCTTGAAGATTGGTCAGGAAGTTAAAAAGGTTAATAATCCGAAGGACACCATTAACTATGGTAGTACTTTTTATGAAGTGAGGCCAACTACGCCATGGAATTTTGGATTGATCTCTACGCCAAAAGATAAATTGGACGAAACATTTAAAGTTGAAGAAACCGGCCAGGTAGCAAATTATCCCTGGACGATCGATGCGGCACCGATGGTGATAAAAACTACCGGCAGACAAATCCCTTCGTGGAAGTTATACGATGATATGGCCGGGCCATTGCCATACAGTAATATTTACAATGAAAATGAGCCTGTTCAGCCAGACCAGCAAATCATACTGATACCTTATGGATGCACCAAGTTGAGGATATCAGAATTCCCCGTCGTTAACAAATAAAGATTGAAACCTATGTTAATGTCAGCCACAGTACGAAGCGGTTTTAACCAGCATGAAGTTGAAGTGCAGACCAACGGCGCTGTAAAGCAAATGAACATTGCTGCAAAATCTACTGGCTATGGATCATCAGTTAATGGAGGCGAGTTATTATTACTTTCGTTAGCCACTTGCTTTTGCAATGATATTTACCGTGAAGCAGCCAAAAGAAACATTTCTGTTGACGGCGTTGATGTAGAAGTAACCGGCGAATTTGGCGCTGAAGGCGAACCTGGTTTTAATTTTCAATACAAAGCAAAGGTGATCTCCAGCGCGCCAAAGCAAGTAATCGACGACCTGATCGCTCACACCGACCAAGTTGCCGAAATTCACAATACTTTGAGAAAAGGATTGAATATTACGCTTGCTAAATAAATGCAATAAATATGTTACCTCAATTGTTACACAATCGTTCTGTTTAAGGCGTTATATTTATAAACCAATTATAACGATATGACTAACCTATATAAACTAATCATTTGTTTCTTATTCGCCTTTTGTTTTATATCCTGGAATGCGCCGTCTGAAATAACAATTTCGAAAGGCCAGCAACCGCAGATCAGCACCGACAATTCCGGAATTATAAGAGTTGTGTTTGGCAGATCGGATAGTATTTTTTGCTCCACTTCTTTCGACAAAGGGAATTCTTTTTCCAAACCCATATTGGTAGGGGTTGTTCCCAAAATGCACCTGGGTATGGCCCGCGGGCCGCAACTGGCAAGCTCTGCCCATTATAGCGTTGTTACCGCAATGGGCCAGAACGGTGATATTCACTTCTTTATGCTCAACCATAAAAAGGAACAGTGGCAGGAAAAAGGCACAGTAAATGATCTTAAAGGCTCCGCGCCGGAAGGCCTAATGAATATCGCGTGCGACAACCAGGATAACTTTTATGCTGCCTGGCTCGACATCCGCCTGAATAAAAGGAACAATATTTTCTTCTCATCTCTGCCTGCGGGCCATACCCAATGGCTTAAAAACAAATTAGTTTATCAATCGCCTGACGAACATGTTTGCGAGTGCTGCCGGCCAAGTATTGCGGTTAAAGGGTCGAACATTGCTATCATGTTCAGAAATTGGGTAAATGGCTCGCGAGATTTATACTTAGCTACTTCAGCAGATAAAGGGCAGGTATTTAATACTGCAACTAAATTAGGTACAGGCACCTGGAAACTTAATGCATGTCCGATGGATGGGGGCGGTTTGAACTTCAACGCTGACAATAGTATAAATACTACCTGGCAGAGACAAGGCGTAGTTTATTATTGTAAACCGGGCGGAAATGAAAAAGTGCTTGGTAAAGGCAGAGATTGCAGTATCAGCACTAATGCGGGCCAAACTATAGTTGCCCTGGGTGATGCCGGTGAGTTAAAGTATAAAAATGTTCAAACAGATCGGGAGACAATAGTGGGAAAAGGAAGTTATTTAAAAACATATATCCTGCCAAACGATAAGGTACTATGTGTTTGGGAGGAGAATAGTATGATAAAATCAAAAAAGATATAAAACCTTCATAAGATGAGACGTCTAACCTTTTTTCTGGTGTTCACTGTGATGGCATCCCTGGCGATCGCGCAACCTAATCCACCTGTTAAACATCTCCCTCGTATTGCGATTGCTGGCATAGCCATCGAATCGAGTACATTTTCACCTGCCTTAACAAATGAGGCCGCTTTCCACGCAAAATACGGAGATGCTATTTTGTCGATGTATCCTTTCTGGTCGCCAGATTCGGCATTTCGTAAGGCCGCTGTTTGGGTACCAACGGTAGACGGCCATGCTTTGCCGGGCGGAGCTGTTACAAGGGCAGCCTACGAATCGTTAGTAAATAAAACCCTGGATTCACTAAAAAAGCACGCACCGTATGACGGCTTGTTTTTTGATATTCATGGTGCAATGAGTGTTGTTGGTTTGGATGACCCTGAAGGCGATTTTCTTGTCAGAATCAGAAAAGTAGTTGGTAAAAAAACTATCATTTCAACAGCGATGGACCTACACGGAAATGTTTCATGGCGATTGGCGGAGAATAGCGACCTGATCACCTGTTATCGTATGGCTCCTCATGAGGATGCGATACAAACCAAACGTCGAGCAATAACCAACCTCATCGAACGACTGGAAGATGGGAAAGGAAAACCAGCATACAAAGCCTATATAGCAGTTCCTATTTTATTGCCTGGTGAGAAGACCAGCACGCGTATTGAGCCCGGCAAAAACCTTTACCAAAAAGTATGGCCAGCTGCTAAACAGGAAGGTGTTGTCGATGCAGCAATATGGATAGGATACGCCTGGGCAGATGAACCACGTAATCATGCCGTTGTGATGGTAACCGGTGATGACAAAGCGAAAGTGACCGAGACAGCAGAATACCTGGCCAAAAGTTTTTGGGATGTACGCAAGGAGTTTAAGTTCGTAGCTCCGACCGGCAACCTAAAGGAATGCCTGGACAAAGCTATTGCGAGCACCAAACATCCGTTCTATATAAGTGATTCTGGTGATAACCCAACAGCCGGAGGCGCTGGGGACGTGACCTGGACAATAACGCAGATACTGAAACGCCCGGAATTCAAAAATGACAAAGGGCCATCGCTAATCTATGCTTCTATACCCGGACCTGAACTGATCAAAAAAGTGATAGCTGCAGGTGTAGGCGGCCACGTGGATGGTTATGCAGGCGCTATGGTGGATCACAGGCTTGCGCCACCGGTGCACATTGTCGGAACGGTGGAATCCATTATAAAAGGCGATGCGGATGCCGAAGTGGAAGCGTCTATAAAAATGGGAAGCGTGCACATTATTGTAATACAAAAAAGAAAGCCATACCATCACGAAAAGGATTTTACAAAACTAGGCCTTAATCCACGGACGGCCGATATTGTTGTAGTAAAGATAGGCTATCTTGAACCAGAACTATATAACATGCGCGCTGATTGGCTGCTGGCTTTAACGCCGGGCGGGGTAGACCAAGATATCGAGCACTTACCCTACAAAAGGCTAAAGCATCCGATCTTTCCACTGGATAAAAATATGAAAGACCCTGACCTGAAGGCTAAACTGGTACCATTATCAGATCAGGTGAAATAGCAAGAGAATAGCATTTTGCTATCCTCTTGCATATTGTGTCGGCAATCGCGAACTCAGCTAGTGCATTGATTGTATTGGCCGGTGATCGGTCAACCAGTAATTGCATTAGCCTGATAACCGGTCACCAGCAACTGATTAACTGGTCTCCGGTTAACTGATTAACTAACCAACTAATCGTTCTTCTTCCGGTCATTGCCTAAACCTACTTTGATCTTTCCGGTAGAATCGGCTTTGGCATGCAGGTGGAGTACCACGCCTTTGTAACGTTTCTTTGACAGCTTGGCCTGGTCGGTTATGGTGGTATCGTTTTTAGGATTGCGCAAGGGAACATCTATAGCCAGATTCGTACCTTTTGAGATGCCGTAAACACCTGATACATCCATATTAATGGCGCTCGAACTGAATTTTAAAGGATATATTTTAAACATGTCACCATTCACATCAAAATGAGCATTCAATTCGCGTACCCGGATATCTTTCAGATCGCGAAAAGGGAAGGCGAATTTACCTACGCCGTATAAGGGCTTAAAGTTGAGCAGCTGTCCCTGCTGGAGATTGACATCCAAGTTGCCATTAATGGAGTTTTTAACCAGTTTGCCGTCATCTGTAACGCCCGCTGTAATAGCAGTTTTGGCCGATAGGATGCCCCGCAGGTTATCGGCCGTAAAATCGCTTAGTCCGAAATTATCAAAAGCTCTAAAGAACTCGTTTACATCTACATGACTGACAACAGTGTTCAACTTCAGTTTATTCAGATCTTCGCCCCGCTGTATGGAGCCATTCATTTTTAAAAAACCGCCCGCATGTTTTAAGCCAACATTTTTGATCACCACGGCATCTTCCGAAGTCAACAGATCTGCGTGAACATCGGTAGCCAAAAACTTATTGTAATACACCTTGCTTACATCCAGGTGCATGGCTGCCGCACCTTTTTCCAGCACATTACTTAACTGGTCGATGGCGTTACCGCTGTTGGACGCAGGTTTTGATTTACGCGATGGCTTTGCACCATCGCCTTCCAGGAAGCTTAGGAACTCGCCTAAATAAAGCTGTTTGCTGCGTATCTCCCAAATGAGCAGCATCTTCTCTGGTGCGGTATAGTACAAGTTCATGAAATTCTTTACCCGCCCATTCATTGTTATCACACTATGTCCGCTTTGCAAGCGGATGTTTCTCAGCATCAGGTCGTTCCTGGTAAAGGTCATCGATAGTGAACTATTGATCAGCTTTAACTTTTCGGGGATGTAAGTAATATCCGCGTCTTTAATATTGATATACCCGGTTACAAAGGGTTTGTTGAGTTGATAATTCACAATATCGCCTCTGTAATGCAAATACGCTGTCGCCCGGCCTTGGGTGAAACGGGCAATTTTATTACCCATAATTTCGTTAAGCCTGGCCGCGGGAAAATTAGCCCTTATATTCCCGGTTGCAATAGGCCTGTTTATATTGATAATGCTGCCGGTATCGATATTAAATGGTACCTGTTTATAGCTTCCCGAAAAGCGCATAAAACGGATAACGGAATTATTATCGGTAAAGCCTTTGCCTTTTTCAAATTCATTGGTGAAGATGGCATAGAACCCGCAATTATCAAATACCGTGACCGGTGTAGATACTTTGCTGTTACGCACTTTGGCAGTGATGTACAGAAACGGGTTGCCGCCCGCAAAACTGCCTTCAATAAGAGCAGTAACGGCGACAGGCTCGCTAACGTTGTACTGATCGAGTTTACGCCTGATGTTTGCTGCTACCAATTGCGAGGCTTGTCCCCAGGATATCTGGTTGCAGGTAAGATGGATCTTAAAATCGGCGGGGCGCTTGTTGGCGCCAAAAACAGCATCAAGTTTAAATTGGTTCGGGCCGATGTTTACTGCATCTGAGTTAAGTATGATCTTTCCCTCGTCATCACCCGTAGCCTCAAAATTGCCGTTTATGGTTTTATCCCGCATAAAACTGCCGTTGCTGGTTTTAAATGACATATTTTTTGCTACAACATCCATGTGAAAGCTGGCGTGCCAGCCCGTGCCCGGACTTTGCACGCGTCCACTAAGGCTCTTTACATCAAAATAGAATAGCTTGTTTTTTGAACGATCATCTACCTTTAACTGCAAATTTGAAAAGCTGAATAATTGAAATTCGGGAGGAACACTTTTGCTGGCCGGCTCTTGGGTTAGTTTCTTCGGACTTTTTTTGAAAACACTTAGGTTACTGTAGCCAGTGCTGTCAGTATACAAGTCGGCAGTAGCATTATTGATGTCGATCCTGTCTATGCTGGCTTTTCCTGTCAGCATAGAGAAAGCATTGAGCGATACATAAAATTCTTTTGCATCCAGCAGGGTGTGGTTATGTTCGGCAAAGCGCTTATCGCGTATGGTTACATCTTTGAGTTCGAGCGAAATATTGGGGAAGCGTTTGAACAATTGGGGCTTCATATCGCCGATGGTGAGCTGGCCATCGAGCTTCTGGTTGAGTTCACCGCTTACCATTTTGAGCACACGCCCCTTGTTATAGGTTACATACAGCATGGCGCCAATGACAAAAAGAACGGTGAGCAGGATAAGTCCCGCCAAGATTTTAATGCCGGTTTTTAGCCATCGTGACACAGAAAGCTTAAGATCAAAATCGCGTAATTTGTTTTCCGGGCAACGTAATTGTGACATTGTATCAGTAAGTTAGGAAAAATAAACAGTTGGATACAAGGCAATTCAAGTTTGTAAACAACCCTTTAAAATGTTGTGTTTGACCGTTGTTTTCGTTATTTACAACCATAACTTTGATAGGCAATTAGCAGGCATTTTAAGAAAAATACCCGGTGCCGAATGGGAAACTAAAAATTAATCACATGAGAAAGTTAATCTATGCCATCAACCTAACGCTTGACGGCTGCTTCGATCACACCAATATGGTACCTGACGATGAAGTATTTGACTATTATATCAACCTTGTGCGGAACGCCGGCGCGTTTGTGTATGGGCGCAAAACCTATCAATTAATGGTTCCTTACTGGCCCGATGTAATCAAAGATGAATCGTCAACAAAAGCGGATGTTGAATTTGCCGAGGCATTTTGCGCTGTCGACAAAATGGTAGTCTTCTCGCAAACCCTTGATAAGGCTGAAGGAAAAAATACAGAAATTATTCATAACAACCTTCACGACGAAGTTCTTAAACTGAAACAACAGGAAGGCAACTATATTTTAACCGGTGGTGTGGATATTCCCTCGCAATTGATACAGCTCGGCCTGGTTGACGAATATCTTTTTGAGATTTACCCCATTTTTGCAGGAAAAGGAAAACGGTTGTTTGAGGGGGTAGATCTGGCGGAGCGGTTAAAATTGAAACTCGTTGACACGAAGATATCCAGGTCAGGATGTGTTTTGCTGCGTTATGTGAACAGATAACAGACTGTCTGAAGTTTTTAAACCCTGCTGCCACAAGCCAGGGGGGCTTGTGGTTTCGAACGTTTAAGCAACCCAGTTTAGATAGGTATTTCACAAATCCTTTTTGCTTGCGCCAGAACTTGGTTGAGATTTATTCAATTATTAGTTGCTTTTAAGCATTTGATATACGACCTTAGCCGACATACTTGCACGGGGTGCTTTTAACTAACGTTAAGGCTGAGACAATACCCGAAAACCTGATACGGATAATACCGGCGTAGGGATGCATGGGCTTCAGTCAATATATAAAGCATAGCTGCTTTTTTAATATTAAAGCCTTGTTCCTGCACGATATTTTTACGGTCAGGGGCAAGGCTTTCTTCATTTAAAATATTTTAGTATGCTACCTGAAAGAAAAGACTTTGGCCTAATGACGGAGCGCCTTACCAACTGGCAGGACCGCCAGGAATGGTTTTTCAACCGCGAACACACCGACACTTATGAGCAATGGTATGAAGGCCGATATAAGCGTGCCGAAGTATGGCAAAAAAAAGTGATGGCCCAATTACTTAAAACGGACAATCGTGTGCGCGAGCTGCTGGAGTTTGGTTGCGGTACTACCCGTTTTACCCGTTGGTGGAACGAGATTGGCATTGAAGCCACAGGCGGCGATCTCTCGCCATTTATGCTGGGGCAGGCAGTACACCTTTTTAAAGGCGATCTGGTAAATGCCGACTCGCATTTTATGCCTTTCAAAGATCACTCATTTGATGCTGTAGCCTTCATCACCACGTTTGAGTATTATCGCGACCCGGTTCAGGTAATACGCGAAGCTGCGCGTGTGGGCAAACACGGAATTGCTTTTGGTATGATGAACCGCAACTCGCCCAAAGTGCTGCGTCGTCGTGTACAGCAAATGTTCGGTAAAAATCCCTTTTACGTTACGGCTACTTTTTATACACCGGCAATGCTCATCGGCAAAATTGATGAGGCCCTCCAGGGCCGCCGGTATAGTTTGCAGTGGACCTGCACCGGTTTGCCCAAGTGGTTCCCTGTACAACAGTGGAGTGTGCCTGCGGGCGATTTTTTTGGCTTGTATGTGAAACTTTTAGATTAACGCGCCATGTCAATAATTGGAAAAATTGATAACGGTGGTTTTGAGCAGGTCATACTGCCGCACTGCGGGGCACAAAGAGATAATGTGATGAGCGGACCGGCGTTCGGGGTAGATGTATCGGTAGTTGAGTTGCCTGGCAAGCTTGGTTTGGCCATGACCAGCGATCCGCTTTCGCTTATTCCATCACTGGGTTTGCAGGAATCAGCCTGGCTATCTGTCCACCTGATGGCCAATGACATGGCTACCACCGGATTTGCGCCTATGTATGCGCAGATAGTGCTAAATTTGCCGCCAACGCTCACTGCTGAGGATTTTGAAACCTATTGGAGCCATATCCATCACTATTGTAAAAAGATAGGAGTCTCTATTACAGGTGGCCATACCGGAAGTATTGAGGGTCAAAACTCTACTATTGCCGGCGGCGGAACCATGTTGCTAACTGCACCGCTCAATAATATTCGTCTGAGCCGCAATGCACGGCCAGGCAATGTAATAATCGTGACCAAGCAATGCGCTTTGTCGTCGGCTGCTATACTGGCCATGAGTTTTCCCGAAACAGTGAAACATAAACTAGGTGCTGAAGTTTACAGACAAGGTTGTGAACTTTTCTATCAAACATCATCGCTCACAGACGGATTAACAGCCGCCGCAGGACCGGAAGTCACGGCTATGCATGATGTCACCGAGGGCGGCGTATTAGGAGCAATTTACGAGATGGCCATTGCATCGGGCACCGGTGTACATATAATTAATGAATTATTACCTGTGGGCCATATACAGCAAGCCATTTGCAGTCTTTTTAATATTGATTACCGATTTTGCATTGGTGCCGGCGCCATGATCATTGCCACCACCCGTGAAGGCTGCAATGACGTGTTACAGCGTTTGCACGCCGAAAATATCAATGCGACCATAGTAGGAGAGTTCACCAGGCCAGAATTGGGTTACCAGGTTATCGAAAATGGCATTGGGTACTCTATGCCTTACTACAGTAAAGATCCATATTGGGATGCATTCTTTAATGCTTATAAAAACGGATGGAGCTAGTGAAGAAACTTAACATTATACGAGGGGGCATTTACCTGGTGCTTAACCCCGAAGCGGATACCGAACTGTTACTGACCCGGTTGGCCGGCGCGTTGGCCGGCGGCCTGCAAGCCGTACAGATATGGAACAACTGGCAAGCCGGAGCAGCGCGTTTAGATATTATTGAAGCTGTGGGACAACTTTGTCAAAAACACAGTGTTCCATTACTGATTAACCAGGAGTGGGAGCTACTGTTGCATTCACCGTGGCTGCAGGGCGTGCATTTTGATAAAATACCTGTAAATTTTGAACATATAAAAAAGATTGTAAATCGGCCGTTTCTCTCGGGCATCACCTGTTCAAATAATCTGGATACGGTTGCATGGGCTGATGAGAGCAAGCTCGACTATGTTTCATTTTGCTCCATGTTTCCATCGCCTTCTGCCGGTCATTGCGATCTGGTGATGCCGGCCACCGTACGGCGAGCCCGGCGAATGACTGACCTGCCCATATTTGTGGCAGGCGGTATTACACCACAAAATATCATTAAGCTAAAAAAAGAAACCCCTTTTAACGGCGTGGCCGTTATTTCGGGCATTCTAAATGCGGTTAACCCCCAACAAAAAGTAAAAGAATATAAGGATGCATTACTTCACCCTAAAAAAGTTCAGCTATGAAACAAAAAACCTTAGACAAACTCTGCTGCCCATTTGATAAAAACGACCTGCAATTGCAAGTTTTTTCAAAAGATATTGAACACAATGTATTAGAAGGCATGCTTACCTGCGTAGGCTGCCACCGCAAATACCCCATTATATATGGCGTACCAATTATGGCGCCGGATGAGTACAGACAGCCGTCACTTGAGCAGCCGATCATCAAACGCTGGCAATTAGATTATAAACTCGACGCTGCCGTTGCGTTGCATTGGATCACTGATAGTGATCGTTAGTTTTATATATTATGCCGGTTCTGGAAAATGAGGCAAAACAGTAGCAGTAGTTAGTTTCAAACCTGTACCAAGCAGAAAAGCACGGCAATTACAAGACTTTTTAAGTTTTTGTGATTTTGCTGAGCGCAAAAAATTATCTTGTATTGCCTTGATAGATCTTTCCGACCTCATACCACCTACAACCGTTAAAACAATGAGCAGCAACAAAAAGGTGCTTGGAAATGGACTTTCGGTTTTGTAAACGCTGTAACATAACCCAATGCATAGGTAATTCCATTAAAAATTACTTGGAATTTGGGAGCGTTCGTTGCAATGCGTTCCGGGCTAACAGAGGGTGTGCTTTAACCTGAATTTAAAAATTTTCACATTAGTAAAAATACCGTTAAAAAACGGGTTGCTTATTGGGTAAAATTTAATGAAATTTACTAGGTCGACCCCTGACTGTTCGCGAATTAAGCTATAATTTTTTTTAATATTACTATAGCTGCATTGTCATTTATTTTTTATGATAAAATTAGCATCTAAACCAAACATCGATCAAAAACTTTTAACGTTACTTGTCACCAGTATAGAAGACTACGCAATCTTTGTAACCGATCCAAGAGGCTTTATTGTTAGTTGGAACAAGGGCGCCGAACGTATAAAGGGATATAGAGAATCGGAGATTATAGGCAAGCACATATCTGTTTTTTATACCAAAGCAGATGTCGATAAAAACGAGCCTCAGCGCGATTTAAATGCGGCCCTCAAAAACGGTTCTTATGAAAATGAAGGGTGGAGGGTACATAAGAATGGCTCGATATTTTGGGCCAATGCTGTTTTTACGCCGCTGTTTGAGGAAGATCAAAAGTTGCTCGGTTTTGCGAACGTAACCCGCGATATAACCGAGCGAAAAAAGACAGATGACAAAAGAACAGAACAGTATATTGACCTTGAGAAGCAGGCAACAGCGAATTACGAAAAAGCGTTAGCCGCAGAGATTCATTACCGCAAGCTGATTGAAAACAGCTACGATGGCATTGCATTATTTGATAAAAACTTTTATGTTTATTACCGCAGCCCTTCTGCGCAGCGTATTACCGGCTGGGAAAAGGAAGATGGGGACGGGCTGTACCTTGATGATATCATCCACCCGGATGACAGGACAATGGTCAGCGGGCTATACTTAAAAATATTGAATAAGCCCGAGGAACCGGTCAGATGTGCTTACCGGGTAAGGCACAAACAAGGGCATTACATTTGGCTGGAATGTGCATTCAACAATAAATTGAGTGATCCGGATATGGGGGCTATTGTCTGCAATTTCCGCGACATAACTGCAAAAAAGGAATCAGACCTGATATTACAAAAAACCATTAACGAGTTATCTGCTTACCGGGATGCATTGGACGAATCGGCAATTGTAGCAATAACTGATCAGAAAGGAGTTATTAAACATGTTAACGACTATTTTTGCCGGATATCGAAATATAGCAGAGAAGAACTATTAGGGCAGGATCACCGCATTATCAATTCAACCTATCATGATAAGGCGTTTATAGCCGATTTGTGGCGAACTATAGCTAACGGAAAAACTTGGAAAGGTGAATTAAAAAATAAAGCCAAAGACGGAAGCTATTACTGGGTTGATACTACCATTGTCCCCTTTTTAAATGACCTTGGAAAACCCTATCAGTATGTGGCAATCAGGTCGGATATATCGGAACGGAAAGAAGCTGAATCTGAAATAGAGCGAATGGTCAAGGAGTTATCTGCTTACAAATATGCGTTAGACGTATCGGCAATTGTGGCGATCACCGATCAGAAAGGCATCATTAAACATGTTAATGATAATTTTTGTCGTATATCCAAATACAGCAGGGATGAATTATTAGGACAAGACCACCGCATTATCAACTCCTCCTACCATGATAAATCATTTATAGCTGATCTGTGGCGGACTATTGCTACCGGTAAAATCTGGAAAGGCGAACTAAAAAACAAAGCAAAGGATGGCACCTATTATTGGGTTGATACTACCATTGTACCCTTTTTGAACGAACAGGGTAAACCTTATCAATATGTTGCTATCCGATCGGACATAACAGACCGCAAAGAGGCTGAGTCGGAAATACAAAGAACGGTTAAGGAATTATCGGCCTACAAGTATGCGTTAGATGAATCGGCAATTGTGGCGATAACTGACCAAAAAGGGATCATCAAACACGTTAATGATAATTTTTGCAGGATATCCAAATACAGCAGGAAGGAGCTGCTTGGGCAGGATCACCGTATTATCAATTCATCCTATCATACTAAGTCCTTTATAACTGAACTGTGGCGAACGATTGCCAATGGTAAAATCTGGAGGGGCGAGCTAAAAAATAAAGCAAAGGATGGGACTTATTATTGGGTTGATACTACCATTGTTCCGTTCTTGAATGAGCAGGGCAAACCTTATCAATATTTGGCTATCCGGTCGGATATAACGGAACGTAAAAATTCAGAAACACATTTAAAAGAGTTAAATGAAAGCCTCCGGAACCACGCCAGGGAGCTCGCGGATTCAAACGCTGAGTTGGAACAATTTGCCTATGTGGCCTCGCATGATTTGCAGGAACCATTGCGGATGGTAACCGGCTTTTTGACGCAGTTGGAGAAAAAATATCAGGATGTTATTGATGAGAAAGGTAAGCAGTATATCTTTTTTGCGGTGGATGGCTCCAAGCGTATGCGCCAAATCATTCTCGACTTACTGGAGTATTCAAGGGCTGGCAAAACGGTTTCAGGCCTCGAGCAGGTTGATCTCAACAAGTTCATGGATGAAATGAGGGTGTTATATCGCAAACAGCTCGACTCTGGTGCGCAGATATTTAATGATGAATTACCTGAGGTCATCTGTTATAAAACCTCGCTTTGGCAAGTGCTACAAAACCTGGTAGGCAACGCCCTTAAATATCATAAAAAAGATGTGGCGCCTGTTGTAACGGTGAGTTGCAGCGATGCGAACACACATTGGCAGTTTTGTGTAGAGGACAATGGCATTGGTATCGAGCCCGAATATTTCGCGAAGATATTTATCATTTTCCAGCGGCTGCACCGCAAAGGAGAATACTCTGGAACGGGGATAGGCCTGGCAATTGCCAAGAAATTGGTAGAAAACCTTGGCGGAAAGATTTGGGTAGATTCCGCAAAAAATGTCGGCACTAAGTTCTATTTCACAATATTGAAAATTGAAACCTTATGAAGCCTATCAAAATTCTGCTTATCGAAGATAGTGAAGGAGATATCCTTTTGACCGTAGAGGCGCTTTCTGACAGCAAAATTGTTAACGAGATTAACGTACTGAAAGATGGTAAGGAAGCGATTGATTTTTTTGAAGGCAGCCCTCCGGCCGACCAACTGCCTGACCTGGTCCTGCTAGATATAAACCTTCCTATGAAAAGCGGCCATGAAGTGCTTACTTATTTGAAAAATAATATAAAATACCGCCATATTGCGGTAATCATGCTGACTACATCTTCTTCTGAAAAAGATGTTTCGCGAGCCTATGATAGCTATGTGAATTGTTATATCACCAAGCCTATTGATTCTTCGGATTTTATGGATGCGGTGATCAAGATCGAGGACTTCTGGATCAGTATCGTGACCCTGCCAAATAAATAAGAATGAAAATCATTGAAAAAGTATACCGCATTCTTGTAGTGGAAGATAATCCGGGTGATTTTTTGCTGATCTCGGATTGTCTGCGAGAGCAAATGATTGATGTCGATATTTCGGGAGCAACCAGTTTTGGTGAGTTAAAGGAGTTGGTCAAAGACCATGCATCCCTTTATGATGTTGTACTATTGGACATTACGCTGCCAGATCAGGTTGGCGAACCACTCATACGTGAAACCCTCCAGCTTTTTCCCTATACCCCGGTGATCATTCTGACAGGATATACAGATTTTGAATTCAGCGTGCGTTCGCTAACTATGGGTGTTTCGGACTACCTGCTTAAGGAAGAAATAACACCTCCCGTACTGTGCAAAAGCATACTTTACAGTTTCGAACGAAAAAAAATTACGCTTGACCTGGAGACGTCAGAAAAGCGGGTGCGCAGTTTTGCGCTGCAACTAAATAATGCCATTGAGGAAGAGCGCTCGCGCATTGCACGTGAGATTCATGACGAATTCGGGCAACAGCTTACCGGCATGAAAATGGGACTTGTTGCGCTGGAAGAAATGGCCGGCGGTAATAGAGAGATATGCACAGTAATACAGGAGATACAGACACAAGTAGATGATGGCATAAGCGCGTTGCGACATATCGCTAACGAGCTGCGACCCGCTATTCTTGATAAGCTCGGACTTGCAGCTGCGATTGAATGGTTGTTGAGCGATTTCGAAAAAAAAACGGGTGCACGCGGCTATCTTTATATGGTGCACAAGGGACGTTTAAAAATAAGTGACAGAAACTTGTCTATCAATGTTTTCAGGATATGCCAGGAAGCAGTAACTAATGTAATTAAACACGCGATGGCCACTATTCTTCAGATATTTGTTAAAGTGAAGGATTCGCAATTACATATTAATATCTCAGATAACGGCCGTGGCATGCTGTCACGCGAGCAGCATCTGCCGCTTTCAATGGGGTTATTAAATATGCAGGAACGTGCAGCATTGATCGGTGCAGAGTTATCCATTGAAAGTGCACCTGGGAAAGGTACAATCATAGAAATTAAATGTAATTTAAATGGCGACACGAATATTGATAGCTGACGATCATTCGGCCATACGCGCCGGAATTCAGCGGATATGCAGCAATAAACTGCTGGCACCTCAATTTGGTGAAGCGGAGAATTATCAGGAAGTATTCCGCCGACTCAAGGAACAGCCCTGGGACTTATTGATTTTGGATATTGATCTGCCCGGCATGAGCGGCCTTGAAATATTAAAGCAGGTTAAAAAAGATAAGATCAGAGTGCCCGTGCTTATGTTCAGTTTTCATAGCGAACAACAAATTGCTCTCAAAGCACTTAAAATTGGAGCTGCAGGATACTTGTCAAAAGACGCGGCCGACAAAGAATTGATAACTGCAATTGAACACGTGCTGGACGGAAGAAAATACGTATCGGCTGCTATTTCGGAAAAATTATTTTCAATACTGGACAGCGATCCGGATAAAGAACCTCATGAACTATTATCAGAACGCGAATATCAAATATTTCTACTTATCGCCTCAGGGAAAGATCTTTCGCAAATGGCCGACCTTCTATTTCTTAGCAGGTCAACCATTAGTACTTACCGCGCACGTATCCTAGAAAAAATGGGACTCAGAAATAATGCCGAGCTTGCTGCCTATGCCGCAAGCCATAAGTTGGTTTAGGCGCTTCTTGTCATAATTATTACTACACACGTTTCACAATAACGACTATATTTTTTCATGCTTCGCCGTTCCATCTTTGGATAAACAAAATGGATATGACGCATTCTCGCTTTTTTTATCACTTGTATTGCATCCATATGGCTTGCCTGGGTTCTGTCTTCGCAACGATAAGAATCACAGGTAACCCGTTGCATGGCTTTATTCTGCTATTGAATTTCGGCACGCAGCTAGTGATAGCCTGCTGTTTATTAATATCCATTAATAAAAGACACCCCCTGTTTTCGGGCCGACCAGCTTTAGAGTTCCCCCGCTCTTCAGCTGGGAAGCTTGAATTAACCGATCATAAAACTTTAAAAACGAGACATGATGGAACCGATTATTAAACCTGCCATTCTACTGGTCCGGGGCGATCAGAGAAGCTACAATTATCAATGTACACAATGTGGAACAACTCATCAGCGGCAAGTCAGATTAGAAAAAAGCAATGTTTTTTTTAGTGATATAGCATTATTGCAGAGGCACTACTGTACGCGTTGTGGCGCCAGCTTCGTCACCATCTTTCATTATAAGAATTAATTTATCGAAAACCTTTGAACAGTTAAAGACATGAGTGCTGATAAGGGCATTTTTCACGTGTTGGTTGTTGAAGACAACCCTGGCGACTTCGCCTTAGTTAAGGATTTTTTGTCAGAAAAATTCGAGGCGCCATACCTAAGGCAAGCGGAAACATTCGCAGAGGCAAAAAAGTGCCTGAAATCGGGGAACCTGCACTATGACCTGGTATTGCTGGATCTTTCGTTGCCCGATAAGACTGGGGAAGAGCTGATTGTAGAAGTGATAATGCTTTGTGGTGCTATTCCTGTAGTTGTGCTCACAGGCTACAGCGATTTTTCATTCGGCATCAGGTCGCTGTCACTTGGAGCAGCGGATTACGTCTTGAAGGATGAACTGACGCCGATGACGCTTTACAAGAGTATCCGGTACGTTCTGGAGCGAAAAAAATCGATGTATGCATTGGCCCACTCTGAAAAGAAATACAGCGAACTGTTCCATTTGAGCCCTTTGCCAATGTTTGTGTTGGCCATGGACGGTTTAGCAATCCTTAATGTAAATAAATCGGCAATTAAACATTATGGCTATACCAGGAATGAGTTTTTATCAATGACAATCAAAGATATCCAGCCGGCCGGCGAAATACCGTCGCTGGAAGAGGATTTGATCGCTTCCAGGCAGCACAACAAACTGTCGTTGCCGGGTCCTTATCGTCATTGTAAAAAAAACGGCGAGGTCATGCAGGTTGAAATACAAGGGAACTCAATGTTTTACAAAGGTATAGAAGCAAAGGTAGTACTGATCATAAACATAACGGAACGATTGAATTATATCCGCGAGATTGAGGCCCAAAATGAAAAGCTTAAAGAAATTTCCTGGATACAGTCACATATGGTTCGCGCCCCGCTAGCCCGGTTACTTGGGTTAGTCGGCTTGATCCGCGATATGAAGGATGATACAAGCGAATTGCAACATATGATGAACTGCCTGGAAGTTTCGGCAAACGAGCTGGACCAGGTAGTCAGGGAAATTACTTCGAGGACCGAAATGCCAGAAGTTGATCCATTATTGAAACACACCATTAAAACCAGGAAAAATAACCGTCTCAGGAAAGTCGAACGCTATTTTGGTGTATAACAGATGACAGAGCAGACAGAGCAATTCGAGATACAAGCCGCCCGCTACCGGCAAGAGACTCTTTGGCGGTCGGACAAATTAATGGATTACGTTCTGGCGTGTTATGGTCTCGCTGGTCTCGCTTTTGCTTTCTATTACAATACATGGCTTATTGCCCTGGGTGTGGGCAGCACCGCTTTGGTGATCTATTATTTTGCCAAAGAGGTGACGCCGGGATCAAACTTGTACCAGTATGTGCTCAGTGTAGTGTTCGGTGTGTTTACAGCACAGTTTATTTACGAGATGCAGGGTTTATTTGAGATGTATTTCTTTGCCTTTATCGGCAGCGCCGTGCTCATTGCTTACCAAAAGTGGAAACTGCAAATACCACTCCTGGTGGTCGTGATCATTCAATACGTTGCGCAGCATTATCTGAATAATATCGGATATAAAATATACACCGCGGGGACCGGTCGGTTTATTGCTCCTACTTTTATCATCCATATATTGCTTACAACAGTGATTTTGTGTGTGTGCGGACTCTGGGCTTACCAGCTGAAACGATACCAGGAGAAGTTAATCAGGCAAACGATAGAGATGGGCAAACTCAGGCAGGAAAGCCAACTTACACAAGAGCGCTGGCAGAAGGAACAGGCACTCGAAGAGCGAAACAGTATACTGGAAAGCATAACAGATGCTTTTTTTGCCACCGACAAAAACTGGATAGTAAGCTACTGGAATAGTTCGGCAGAGAAAATGCTCGGTAAACCTAAAGAGGGTGTACTTGGCCATAACTTGTGGGAGGTGTACGCCGATGTGATAGGCACGTCTTTTCATACTCATCTTAATCGTGCGCAGATAGAATTGCGTCCGCAACATTTTGAAACGAGATATGGAACCAACAACAATTGGTATGATGTTAGTATTTATCCTTCTGAAAACGGGATATCCGTATATCTTAAAAATATTGATCAGCGCAAATCTTCTGAGTCGCAGATGTTACATCTTCATCAGGAACTGACACAGCACGCAAAAGAGCTTGCAAGATCCAATGAGGAATTAGAGCAATTTGCTTATGTAGCGTCACACGATCTACAGGAACCATTGCGTATGGTAACAGGTTTTCTTAAGCAGTTTAAGCGAAAATATTATAGTGTCGTTGACGATCAAGGTAAAGGCTATCTGGGCTTTGCGTTAGAGGGGAGTCAGCAGATGAAGCAATTTATCGATGACCTCCTGGAGTACTCGCGGGTTGGACGGATAGAAGGCAAAAGTGGGCAAGTTGACGTAAATGAAGTTCTAAGTGAGATCAGTAAGATATATCGCAGGGAAATTCAGGAAGGGAAAGTTGTTATCGATCAAGAAGATCTTCCGGTAATCACTGCACCCAAAAATGCCGTCCGCCAGGTGCTTCAGAACCTTGTCAGTAACGGCGTCAAATACCAAGCGGCGGGGAAAGTTGCCCGAATCAATATTCGCGGCGGGGAAACTAGCAGCCATTATCAATTTTCAGTTCAGGATAACGGAATAGGAATTAACCGTCAGTATTTCGAGCAAATTTTTATTGTTTTTAAAAGGCTGAATAAGAAGGCGCAGTATCCCGGTACCGGCATGGGCCTGGCTATCACTAAGAAGATTATCGAAAACTTAGGAGGAACAATCTATGTGGAATCGGAAGAAGGTAAGGGTAGCATTTTTTATTTTACAATTCCCAAGGGGATTTAAGTTGTCCTGGAGAATTTCAACGTGAACTGCGACCCCTTGCCAAAAACGCTTTCAAAGGAAATTGTACCGTTCATAAGGTTCGTATAGCGGGATACAATATTCAAACCAAGACCGGTACCTTGTACCGCTCCGGTATTATTTGCCCTGAAAAAGGCTTCGAACAGATAGTTTTGTTCACTGTCGGGAATACCGATGCCATGGTCCTTAACAGTTACCAGGAATGCATTATCGGTTATCTCCGTATTCAATTCGATCATCGAATAGTCCGGCGAATACTTTATTGCATTGGAGATCAGGTTGATCAGGCAGTTGTGCAATAAATTTGGATCGAGTTTTACACTGGCTGTTGTACCCGTGTGTTCGTAAGCGATTACCTGTGCTGGTTTCGCTAATATTTGCATATCGTCCCTTATCTCCTCTAAAAACTTTATTATGTCAAATTCAACAAGGTCGACTTTCTGCGCATTAGTCAGATTCAGCGCAAACAGCTGGTTGTAGTGTTCCACCACGGCTTGGAGGTCTGGCGCACTGCCATCATGAAAATACGGCGCGTGCTGCCACAGACCTCGCAATGGCGTCGTCCGGTATTTTCCCGTCGCCGTCCTGGCCGCATACCGTGGATCCATACCAACCTCGGCCGCATCGTGCAGCAAGGGCACGCTTTGATTGGGACCGCTTAGCACATCGGTGAAGCTCGGCGACTGGTGGCAGGTTGAGCACCGCGCCTCGTTGCG
>Ga0207706_10000170_pt1 | contig 72208 bp, 60 predicted proteins | sample KBSC53metaG_FD_184318 | JGI IMG/M metagenome (GOLD analysis project Ga0207706, IMG submission 184318) | Corn rhizosphere microbial communities from Kellogg Biological Station, Michigan, USA - KBS C5-3 metaG (SPAdes) (version 2) | ecosystem: Host-associated > Plants > Roots > Rhizosphere > Soil ... | reverse complement strand
AGAAAAACCCCGAGCCCCATGCCGACGATGCCCCACACCACCGTCATAATGGCGAATTGGCGGACCACCTTGTAGTTATAGGCGGTACTTAAAGTAGTGTTCATGGTTCCCCATCCACGGTTCAACCCAAGCAGATGCGGCACTTGGGCTGGAGTTATAGGCAGACTAAAAAGCGAGGCAAGCATGGGCAAAGAGCACAAGGCCAGTATTGACGGGGATCAATGGGCGCAGTGTGTGCGGGAACATGGGTGGTTGTGGGATGTCGCGGCGGGGGCGGCTGAGGCTGCACCCGTGACGCTGATCCTGGCCCACGGCGCCGGTGCACCGATGGACTCATCCTTCATGAACGATATGGCTGCACGCCTTGCCGGGCAGGGCGTCAACGTGTTGCGCTTCGAGTTTCCCTACATGGCCCAGCGCCGGGTTGACGGCGGTAAACGCCCGCCCAACCCGGCCCCGAAGCTACTCGAATCCTGGCGTGAGGTGTATGCCGAGGTGCGACGTCATGTCGCTGGAAAACTGGCCATTGGCGGCAAGTCCATGGGCGGGCGCATGGCCAGTTTATTGGCCGATGAATTGGGTGTTGGTGGGTTGGTGTGCCTGGGGTATCCGTTCTATGCGGTGGGCAAGCCGGAAAAGCCACGGGTCGAACATCTGGCCGGGCTGAAGACGCCAACCTTGATTGTGCAGGGCGAGCGCGATGCACTGGGCAATCGGGCGGCGGTGGAAGGGTATGAGCTGTCGCCGAGCATCGAGGTGATGTGGCTGGTGGCGGGGGATCATGACTTGAAGCCGTTGAAGGCGTCGGGATTCAGTCATGAGCAGCATCTGGAAGCCGCGGCAGTGGGGGTGGCTGGGTTTTTGGCTGGCCTATAGGGCCTCATCGGGGCGGTGCGACGCTTCGACAAGTCCACCCACACTTGACCGTGTTCTCACATTCCAAATTGTGAACACAGTCAAATGTGGAGGGGGCTTGCCCCCGATAGCGACCTACCGGTTAAACCGCTCCACCAGCGAGTACTGAGTATTGGCGGTATGCGTCAGCTCTTCACTCAACTGCGCCGAGTTCAGCGCCTGCTCCGAGGTCTGGTCCGCCAACAGCGCAATGGTGCTGATGTTGCGGCTGATCTCTTCGGCCACCGAGCTTTGCTCTTCGGTGGCAGCCGCGATCTGGGTAGTCATATCGGTGATATGCGCCACCGCTTCACTGATGCCCACCAACGCCTGGTCCGCTTCCATCACCCGCGCTACACCTTCTTCGGCCTGGCGATGCCCGGCGTCCATGGTTTGCACGGCGGCAGCGGCGGTCTGCTGCAGCTTGGCGATCAATGCATGGATCTGCCCGGTTGACTCGGCGGTACGCTGGGCCAGTTGGCGGACTTCATCAGCCACCACCGCAAAACCACGGCCCATCTCCCCGGCACGCGCCGCTTCGATGGCGGCGTTGAGCGCCAGCAGGTTGGTCTGGTCGGCAATGCCCTTGATCACGTCGACCACACCGCCGATTTCATCGCTGTCCTTGGCCAACTGGGTCACAGTCACACCGGTCTCACCCACAGCCACGGACAGACGCTGGATCGCCTCGCGGGTTTCCCCGGCGATATCGCGGCCACGGCCGGTGAGGCGGTTGGCCTCTTGGGTCGCATCGGCCGTGCGCTGCACATGGCTGGCGACTTCCTGGGTAGTCGCCGCCATCTGGTTGACCGCCGTGGCCACCTGTTCGGTCTCGACGCGCTGGCGTTCCAGGCCGCTGGAGCTGTTGTGCGCCAGGGTGTTGGACTGCGCGGCCTGGTCGTTGAGGTGCTCGGCAGTGTCCTGCAAGCGCGTAAGGCAGGTCTTCAGACGCGCCTCCTGGCTGAGGATCGACATTTCCAGGCGCGCCTGGGCGCCACGGCTGTCGGTGTACATCTGCGCGATCAGCGGGTCGGAGGTGGTCTGCTCGGCCAGGCGCAGCAAACGCTTGAGGCCGCGCTGCTGCCAGCTCAGGCCGAGCAGGCCCAGCGGCACCGACAACCCCGCCGCCAGGGCAAAGCCCCAGTGGGAGTTGAGCGAAGCGCCGATCATGAAGCTCAACTGGCTCACCAGGATAAACGGCAGCCAGTCCTGCAACACCGGCAACCACTTGTCCCGCTGAGGGATCGCCGACTTGCCCTGGTTGATGCGTTGGTAGAGCGCTTCGGCCCGGCGGATCTGCTCGGCGGTGGGCTTGATGCGCACCGATTCGTAGCCGACCACCTGGTTGCCTTCGAAAACCGGCGTCACATAGGCGTTAACCCAGTAGTGGTCACCGGTCTTGCAGCGATTCTTGACAATGCCCATCCATGGCAAGCCTTGTTTGAGCGTTGACCACATGTGCGCGAACACCGCCGCCGGAACGTCCGGGTGACGCACCAGGTTGTGCGGGGCACGCACCAGTTCGTCGCGAGAGAACCCACTGATTTCGACGAAGGCGTCGTTGCAGTAGGTGATCACGCCTTTGGCATCTGTGGTGGAGATCAACCGTTGCTGAGCGGGGAAGGTACGTTCGCGCTGGGTAACGGGTTGGTTATTACGCATGATTGTTCAATCCGCAAGGCTTTCAGGGGGTATCGGCAAGAACGGCGGTTTATTTAACTTATTTTTGCAACAATCGACGGGATGCACGTTCCCCAGCAGGAGATCAACCGGCCAGCATCGGGTAGGTAAACAACCCGAAGTGAAGCAGATTCAAGCCAAAGTGCGTGGCCACCGCTGCGCCCAGGCCGCCAAACCGATAGGCCAGGCCGTAACCCACCCCGGCGATGCTCGCCAGCAATACCCAATGCCAGCCTGCGCCGATGTGCACCAGGCCGAACAACAGCGAGGCCAGCAGCAGGGCGAGGTTTTCGCCATAGGGCAGGTGTTTGAAGCGACGGCTCAAACCGCCCTGCACATAACCGCGGAACAGGGCTTCTTCCACCAGAGTCACCAGCAGCAGGTTATTGAGTACCCACAGCCAGGCCTGTTCCGGCCACTTCGGCGCCCAACTGATCATGCCCAGCAAGGCCGCTCCGCCGAGGGCGGCGATGGCGGTGAGGGTCAACGCCAGGGCGGCCACGCAGATCGACAAACGCAACGAGCGCCGCGCCACAATCCACGGGCAGGCCAGCAACAGCCAGAAGCCAATCAGCGGTTTGTCCTGGTTCAAGTACATCGAGAAGGGTAGCGCATCTTCGGTGAAGCGCTGCGGGGCAATGCCACGCCCGTTATAGAAGCCGGGCAACCAGTGCATCGCCAGGCTCAGGGCCAGTACGATAAACAACCCGTGGCCCAGGTAGCGTGCCCACGGCGTAAGTTGCTGGCGTACGGCGTAGCCGGCAATCAGCAGCAGGGCGACGGACACGCCCGCCAGCACGCCCAATTGCCCGTAGATCAAGGCCAGTAGATAGCCAATGGAAAGAAGCGCCAGGTACAGCCAGGGCAATGCGATCATGGGAAATCCTTGGGAAAAACTGGGCGGCATTATAGCGATCTGTCCTACGGGGCTTACATGAAACTCCTCCATTCAGAGTGATTGCAAAACCTATCACCGGCTGGTTATAGTCCGAGCCTCTCCATCCCTTCACACAAGATCAGCCCATGCCTGCTTCCCAGCGCACAGCGGTAGTCGATTCAGCGGTCAACGCTGCGGTCGTGCCGTGCGGGGACAAGCAGCCTGCGCAGATCAGTCACTACCCTCCACCTGTCAGCAGCACGTCGGTGTACGCAGTCGTATCACCGCCGGGTGTTGGTATTGCGGGTTGATCAGCTGATCGCTGTTCCCGTCTGCCCGCCTGAAAAAAACCTAATGCATTTCAGCGTCTGCTGAATCGGCTTTTTTTGCCTGATGACAGGTGGTAACCATGTCTGTTTTTTCGAAACAATCCGTGGCCGCGGCGGCCTCGACGAGCCTGTTTGTTCTGCTGTGGAGCAGTGGGGCGATCTTCTCCAAATGGGGCCTGGCCCACGCGTCACCCTTTGCGTTTCTGCTGATCCGCTTTGCCATTGCCCTCGGGGGCCTGGTGGTGCTGATACCGATCCTCAAGTTGAAACTGCCGCGCCCCGGCAAGCCACTGTTATACGCAGCGGCGACGGGGTTGGTGTTGTTGGGCGCCTATCAGATTTTCTATCTGTTGGCCCTGGACCTCAACGTCACCCCCGGCGTGATGGCAACCATCATGGGCGTACAGCCGATCCTCACCGTGGTGCTGATGGAGCGCCAGCGTTCTTTCAGCCGTGTGTTCGGCCTGGGCCTCGGGTTGGCGGGGCTGATCATGGTGGTGTATCAAGGCATCGGCCTTTCTGGCATGTCCCTGGCAGGCATGCTGTTCGGGTTGCTGGCCCTGGCCAGCATGACCTTCGGCTCGATCATGCAGAAACGCATCACCGACGAGCCCCTGGGCACGCTGCCGGTGCAGTACCTGGCGGGGTTGCTGCTGTGTTCGGTGTTTGTGCCGTTCCAGCCGTTCCATTTTGAACACAGCAGCAGCTTTTACCTGCCGGTGCTGTGGATGGGCTTGGTGGTGTCGTTGCTGGCCACGCTGTTGCTGTACCGCCTGATCGCCCGGGGCAACCTGGTGAAGGTCACCAGTCTGTTCTATCTGGTGCCGGCGGTGACGGCGGTGATGGACTATCTGATCTTTGGCAACCGGTTTGCGATGTTGAGCCTGTTGGGGATGGGGTTGATCATCATCGGTTTAGTGTTTGTCTTCCGTAAGCGTTGACACTGTACTGTAGGAGCCCGGCAAGCCGGGCTCCTACAATTTTCGCGGGCGCAACACCAACCACAACGCCCCCGCAATCAACACCCCGCCATACAGATGCGCCATGGACAATGGCTCATCCAGCAGCAACGCGCCCCACAACACCCCAAACGGCGGAATCATGAAGGTAACGGTCATCGACTTAACCGGCCCGATGGACGTCAGCAACCGGAAGTAAAGAATGTAGGCAAACGCCGTACACACCAGCCCCAACCCCAGCAACGACCCCCACACCTGCCATCCACCCCAACTCGCCGGCGGTTGGCTGATGGCGCTGTAGGCAAAGAACGGCAACAGGAACAACGTTGCGCCGAGCATGCTGCCCAGGGCTGACAGGCGGCTGTCCAAGCCACCACGCTGATCCAGCCAGCGCCTTGCCAGGAACCCGGCAAAGCCGTAACAGGTGGTCGCCAGCAAGCAGGCCAGCGCGCCCATCAATAATTCCAGGTCAAACGCCACCGGCCCTGCGCGGGTCAGTACCCCCACGCCCAGCAGGCCCAGGCACACCCCGGCGACTTTCGATGGGGTCAGGCGTTCGCTGAAGAACAGCCCGCCAATCAACACGCCCATCAACGGCGTGGTGGCGTTGAAGATCGCCGAGTAACCCGCCGGCAGTACTTGGGCAGCGACTGAATACATGGTCGCGGGAATGCCTGAGTTGATCACGCCGAGCAGCAGTACAGTCTTGAACTTGCCCTGGAAATCCCAGCTCACCCGCATCGCCGCCAGGATCACCAGCAACCCGGCGGCGGCGATCGACACGCGGAAAAACGCCGTTGGCAGCGTGCCGATCTCCGGCGCGATAATGCGCATGAACAGGAAGCTCGCGCCCCAGATGGCGGCGAGCCCCAGCAAGTACAAGGTGTCGACAGGTCTCACGGAACACTCCTACCTCAATAAGGCCGCGAGTGTTGCATGACATGTCTAATGATTACAGGACAAACCGCGTCACCAGCCCATTCAGGTCCACCGCCAGGCGTGACAGTTCCTGGCTGGCGGCCGAGGTCTGAGTGGCACCGGCGGCGGTCTGGGTGGACAGGTCGCGGATGTTCACCAGGCTGCGGTCCACGTCACGTGCCACCAGCGCCTGCTGCTCGGCGGCGCTGGCAATCACCAGGTTGCGCTGGCTGATCTGCGAGATGGCCGCGGTGATTTTTTCCAGGGCGCTACCGGCGCTGTTGGCCCGTTGCAGCGTCTGGCCGGCGTGCTCGGCGCTGCTGTTCAGCGCTTCGACCGTATCCTGGGTGCCGCGCTGGATGCCGGTGATCATCTGCTCGATTTCTTCGGTGGAGTCCTGGGTGCGTTGCGCCAGGGAGCGCACTTCATCGGCTACCACCGCAAAACCACGCCCGGCCTCGCCTGCGCGGGCTGCTTCGATGGCGGCGTTGAGCGCCAGCAGGTTGGTTTGCCCGGCGATGCCGCGGATCACTTCCAGCACCTTGCTGATGTCCTGGGCTTGCACGGCCAGGCCTTCGGCCTTGTTCGAGGCGCCGAGCACCTCGTCGACCAGGTTCTGGATCGAGCTGATAGTTTCGCTGATCTGGTAGTGGCCGTGCTTGCTGTCCTCGTCGGAGGCCTGGGACGCCTCGGCGCTGGACACCGCATTGCCCGCCACTTCGTCTACGGCCGCGCTCATTTCGGTGACGGCGGTGGCCGCCTGTTCGATCTCGTCGTTCTGCGCTTGCAGGCCACGGGTGCTTTGTTCCATCACCGAGCTCATCTCCTCGGCGGCGGAGGCCAACTGTTGCGCCGATTCGCTGATGCCACGGATGGTGCCTTGCAATTGCGCCTGCATGGTGGCCAGGGCGTTGAGCAATTGGGCCGGTTCGTCCTTGCCGCTGACGGCGATCGGCTGGCTCAGGTCGCCGCCGGCAATGGTGCGCGCCACGCTCAGTGCCTGGCCGAGCGGGGCGGTGATGCTGTGGGTCAGCAGCCAGGCGAGCAACAAGGTGGCGATCAAGGCGAATACGATGATCAGGCCGACGATCCACTGTGCACTGGAATAGGTCTGCGCGGCGGAATCCACGGCGGTTTCCACGCCGTTCTGGTTGAAGACGATCAGGTCCTCCAGGCTCTTGCTGAGGATCACGCCCTGGGGAGCGAGGCGGGTGTTGAGCAGGTCAATGGCGTCTTGCTGCTGATCCTTGTCCACCAGGGTGACGATCTGTTCGACGAGGGCCAGGTAAGCGTCCACGTTACCTTCGAGCTGTTTGAGCATCTGGCGCTCTTCGTCGCTGCTGAGCAGGGTTTTGTGATGGTCGAGCAGGGTTTGCAGCTCGCTGCGCTGGCGTGTGATCAGGGCTTTGCTGTTGTCGCGGATCCGCGATTCGTCGGTGGTCGCCAGGCGCAAGGCTTCCAGGCGGATGCTGGCGACAAAGGCTGCGCTGTCGTGGATGTTCTCGATGCTCGGCATCCACGATTGCTCGATGACCAGCGCGCTCTGGCGCAGCTTGGCCATCTGGCCCAGGCCGAACATGCCCACGATCACCAGCAAGCTGGCCAAAACCCCAAAACTCAGACTGGCACGCAGACCGATCCTCATGTTCCTCAATGACATCTCAATGCTCCTTGGGCGATTAGAACCTGTTCCCGGATCGGTCTTCGGACCTTGTTAGGGTGGGAGAGGGCGCGCTATATATCAAAGTGCCATCAAGGTGGTAATCAGGGTTTCCCTTAGCTGGATTCAACGGTGTATTTGGAGCAGAGCCCCGGGGGGAGTACGCGGGATTCCGGCGCTAAGCGGCAAGGCCGCGTCGTTGTGGGCGTATGGGGAAAACAATGTGCGACTTTTCAGTGCGTTTATTGACCAATTGGTCGAATTAAATAAATTGAAAATAAATGTACGAAATGAACGGAGTTGTACAAGGCTGCACAAAAAATGACTCTTCTCCTGTGTTCGTACACTGGCTAAGCTCAGGGCTTCCCGATGCCCGCTCGAGGTTTCCCGCATGTCGCAATCCGCCCTCGCCATTGCCCAGATGATCCTCGATGGCTTCGACGACTACCGAGAGCACTTCCGCCAGATCACCGACGGCGCCCGCGAGCGTTTCGAAAAGGCCCAGTGGCAACAGGGCCAGGCGGCGTCGGCGGCGCGCATCAATCTCTATGAGGAAAAGGTCTCCGAGGTGACTCAGCGGTTGCGTGAGCACTTCAATGACGCCGCGCTGCTCGACATCGATGTGTGGCCCGTGGTCAAAAGTGCCTACATCGGCCTGATCGACCTGCGCTTCGACGATGAACTCTCCGAGACCTGGTACAACTCGATCTTCTGCGGCCTGTTCAGCCACGACCTGATCAGCGACGGCTGCATGTTCATCCACACCACCCGGCCCAGCCTGCGCCGGGCACGGGCCGCGCAGACGCGCACCTACACGCCCGCCGGGCAAATCCCGCAAATGCTCGCGCAGATCTTTGCCGACTACCGCTTCAGCGAACCCTACGCCGACCTCGCAGCCGACCTTCATCGCCTCGAAACCCAGCTGCGCGAAAACCTGCCGGACTGGGTGTGCAAGGACCCGGACCTCAAGGTCGAGCTGTTTTCCTCGGTGCTCTACCGTAATAAAGGCGCCTACCTCGTCGGGCGCATCTACACGCGCGACGAACAATGGCCGCTGGTGATCCCGCTGCTGCACCGTGAAGGGCAGGGCATCCAGATCGATGCGCTGATCACCGACGAAGCCGATGTGTCGATCATCTTCTCGTTCACCCGCTCCTACTTCATGGTCGATGTACCGGTGCCGGCGGAATTCATCGGCTTTCTCAAACGCATCCTGCCGGGCAAGCACATCGCCGAGCTGTACACCTCCATCGGGTTCTACAAGCACGGCAAGTCGGAGTTCTACCGCGCGCTGATCAACCACCTGGCGACCACCGACGATCAGTTCATCATGGCCCCCGGCGTGCGCGGCATGGTCATGAGCGTGTTCACCCTGCCGGGCTTCAACACCGTGTTCAAGATCATCAAGGACCGTTTTTCACCGTCGAAAAACGTCAACCGCGCCACGGTGATCGAGAAGTACCGCCTGGTCAAAAGCGTCGACCGGGTCGGACGCATGGCCGATACCCAAGAGTTCGCCGACTTCCGTTTCCCCCTGAGCAAATTCGAACCTGAGTGCCTGGCCGAGCTATTGGAAGTGGCTGCGGGCACCGTCGAAGTCGAAGGCGATACCGTGCTGATCCGTCACTGCTGGACCGAACGGCGCATGACCCCGCTCAACCTCTACCTCGACAACGCCAACCCCGCCCAGGTGCGCGAAGCTTTGGAAGACTACGGCCTGGCGATCAAACAGCTGGCGGCCGCCAATATCTTCCCTGGCGATATGCTGCTGAAGAACTTCGGCGTTACCCGCCACGGTCGCGTGGTGTTCTACGACTACGACGAAATCTGTTTTCTCACCGAAGCCAACTTCCGTCACATCCCCGCACCGCGCACCCCGGAAGATGAGATGGCCTCAGAACCCTGGTACTCCATCGGCCCACTGGATGTGTTCCCCGAGGAATTCCCCCCGTTCCTGTTTGCGGATGCTGGTCAGCGCAAGTTGTTCGATGAGCTGCACGGGGAGCTGTACAACGCGGATTACTGGAAGGGGCTGCAGGAGGCGATTCGGGCCGGGAAGGTGATCGATGTCTTTCCGTATCGGCGCAAGGAGCGCGATCAACTGTAGCAGCGACTGTCTACAGGTGATCGCGCCGTGCGGCTTATATACGGCTGAGAAAGCCCATCAACATTCTTACGCCAAGCGTTGATGATCGATCCGCGGGTAGTTGTTGATCGATTTGAGGGGACGTCGTGTTCGAAGACCGGCCTGAACCGATCCGGTTTATCGAATCGGTATTGGTCAGCGTCGAATAGGCCGGCGGATACTCATACGGGGGTGGCGGCAACGTATCGGCGCTGCGTAGCTGCAGGCTCAATGCTTGCGCATAAGTGGGCAGTTGGGCGGTGGAACGGCTGGAATCAATTGGCATGGAAACTCCTGTATTGGGTCATACCGCTGCGGGCTGGGTAAGCACACGATTTGTGCTGGAGGGCCTTGCTGAGTGGGTGCCGATCAGCGAGGCGTTCCGATCATTGCCAGGCTGTTTTCTTCGGGTTGGTATCCCAGTCTCAGCGCCGTAAGGTTGATCGTCGGCTGCCATGTGGCTTGGCTGTTTGAAGTGGACGCTGGTTTTTTCTGTATAGGCTGGGGGCGGCTTCGCGGCTTCGTAATAGGTTGGCGGCTCGGTAGCCTCGGCATAGCTGTGGGTATTGCCGCTGTACGCGTGGTTGTTGGAGTTGATGGGCATATACACCTCGTGCGATGAGCTTGGAGGGAATTTGTCGTTTCTAATAGGTCGAGTGGATCCAGGACCTTTGCGTCACAGGCCGCTCATGAAACCCATTCCTCGTAATGCCTGACTGGTCGTGTGAAAGCTCGAGATTCGATTTGCCGTCAAATTAGTGGGCGGTGTCGAGTAGGTCCGGGAGGATGCGTTGTGCGGTGGCTTCTCGGTGTACGCGGGCGGGAACTCATAGGGGGGTGGTGGTTCCGACGCTGCCGAGCGCGGTTGGGCTCGCATGGATTGCGCGTAGCTGGGTAGGTTAGGTTGGCTGTTTGTCGATTCGATAGGCATAAAAGCTCCGGTTTCATAAGCGATACAGTGATCTGCCAGAGATTTCTGGCGGGTTGATTTGATCCTGCGTACTTCACTTAAACCATCGGATTTCTACTGTGAAAGGGTCGGATGAGCGACTTGCTCGTGTATGAAATATGTTCATTCGGAGGCGCTACGCCGTCAGTCACTGACTGAGCGTCTCCAGAAATGCCGAAATCTGCGACAATCGCCCCTCGTTTTTTCGTCCGTAGCTATGCAGGCGTGTCCTGCCTCACTCAGAAGACCTTTGCCGCCCTGATGACCGACCAAGCGCCCACCATCGACCAACTGCTCAAAACCCTTGATCACGCCATGCTCGCCGACCGCCACCGTTTGCGTCGGCAGTTGCTTGAGTTGCGCAAAAAGCCCGACGAGGACAAGTTGGTGCAGTGGGTCGCGCGCATGCAGGCGTCCTGCGCCCAGGTCACGGCGCGGCGCGCCAGCCTGCCGGTGATTCGTTATGACGACAGCCTGCCGATTGCGGCCAAGCGCGATGAAATCAAAGAAGCGCTGAACAAGCATCAGGTGCTGATCATTGCCGGCGAAACCGGCTCGGGCAAGACCACCCAGTTGCCGAAGATCTGCCTGGAAATCGGTCGCGGCCAGTTCGGTCTCATTGGTCATACCCAGCCCCGCCGGATCGCCGCACGCAGCGTGGCCAGCCGGGTCGCCGAAGAGTTGGCCACGCCATTGGGCGCGCTGGTCGGTTATCAGGTGCGCTTTGAAGACCAGAGCGATTCCAACACCCTGATCAAGCTGATGACCGACGGCATCCTGCTGGCAGAAACCCAGAACGACCGCTACCTGGAACGCTACGACACCATCATCGTCGACGAAGCCCACGAACGCAGCCTGAACATCGACTTCCTGCTGGGCTACCTGAAAACCCTGTTGCCACGTCGCCCGGACCTGAAAGTCATCATCACCTCGGCGACCATCGACCTGGAGCGTTTCTCCAAGCATTTCGACGATGCGCCGATTGTCGAGGTGTCGGGCCGCACCTTCCCTGTGGACACCTGGTATCGCCCACTGACCCTGGAGCAGGACGAGGAGGGCAACCGCGTCGAGGACGACCTCACCGTCGACCAGGCGATCCTCGCCACCCTGGATGAAATTGCCGCCTATGAGCGCAGCGAGCGGCGCAGCCCGGGCGACGTGCTGGTGTTCCTGCCGGGCGAGCGCGAGATTCGTGACGCTGCCGACATGCTGCGCAAGGCCCAGCTCAAGCACACCGATATCCTGCCGCTATACGCGCGCCTGTCGCCAGCCGAGCAGCAGCGCATCTTCCAGTCCCATCCGGGCCGACGTGTGGTGCTGGCAACCAACGTCGCGGAAACCTCGCTGACTGTGCCGGGCATTCGTTATGTGATCGACAGCGGCACCGCGCGCATCAGCCGCTACAGCTACCGCGCCAAGGTGCAACGCCTGCCGATCGAGGCGATTTCCCAGGCCAGCGCCAACCAGCGTAAAGGCCGTTGCGGCCGGGTCGAGCCGGGCATCTGCATTCGCTTGTACAGCGAAGAAGATTTTATCGGCCGCCCGGAATTTACCGACCCGGAAATTCTGCGCACCAACCTCGCCGCCGTGATCCTGCAGATGCTGCATTTGCGTCTCGGCGAAATCACCGACTTCCCGTTTATCGAACCGCCGGACGGCAAGGCGATCAGCGACGGTTTCAACCTGCTGCAAGAGCTCTCGGCGGTCGACCGCAACAGCCAGCTCACCCCGCTGGGCCGCCAGTTGGCGCGCCTGCCGGTGGATCCGCGCATGGGCCGCATGTTGCTGGAAGCCGCCAAGCTCGGCAGCTTGCAGGAAGTACTGATCGTCGCCAGCGCCATGTCGATCCAGGACCCGCGTGAGCGCCCGCCGGAGCGTCAGCAGGCCGCCGACCAGGCCCACGCACAGTGGAAGGACCCGGATTCGGACTTCGCCGGCCTGGTCAATTTGTGGCGCGGTTTTGAAGAGCAGCGCCAGGAGCTCACTGCCAGCCCGCTGCGTAACTGGTGCCGCAAGAACTTCCTCAATTACCTGCGCCTGCGCGAGTGGCGTGATTCCCATCGCCAGTTGAGCCTGATCTGCCGCGACATGCAGTTGAGCGTCAATAAAGAGCCGGCGGATTTCCCGAAACTGCACAAGGCGGTGCTGTCCGGTTTGCTCAGCCAGATCGGCCAGAAAACCGAGGACGGCGATTACCTGGGCGCGCGTCAGCGGCGTTTCTGGATCCACCCCTCGTCGGGCATCGGCAAGAAGCGCCCGCAATGGCTGATGACCGCCGAACTGGTGGAAACCACCAAGCTGTATGCGCGCATGGTCGCCAAGATTGACGCCGACTGGATCGAACCGCTGGCCGGGCACCTGATCAAGAAAAACCACTTCGAGCCGCACTGGGAGAAAAAACGCGGCCAGGTCGTGGCCTTCGAGCAGATCACCCTGTTCGGGCTGATTGTGGTCGGGCGCCGTCCGGTGCATTACGGGCCGGTCGACCCGGTGGCGTCTCGCGAACTGTTTATCCGTGAAGGCCTGGTGCGTGGCGAGATCCAGTCGCGGGCCAAGTGCCTGGCGGCCAACCAGCAATTGCTGGAGCAGCTCGACGAGCTGGAGGCCAAGGCGCGCCGGCGCGACATCCTGGCCGACGAGGAAACGCTGTTCGCCTTCTACGATGCGCGCCTGCCGGCGGAGATCCACCAGACCGCGACCTTCGACAGTTGGTACAAGGTCAACAGCCAGAAAGACCCGCAACTGCTGATCATGCGCGAAGAAGACGTACTGGCCCGCGAGGCCAGCGAAGTCACCGCCGCGCATTACCCGGACACCCTGCATTTGGGTGACCTGGAACTGGCCTTGAGTTACCACTTCGAACCCAACCACCCGCGTGACGGTGTGACCTTGCGCGTGCCGGCGCCGCTGTTGCCCGCCTTGCCGGCGGAGCGCCTGGAGTGGTTGGTGCCGGGGGTGATCGAAGCCAAGTGCATCGCCCTGGTGCGCAACTTGCCCAAGGCGCTGCGCAAGAACTTCGTGCCGGTGCCGGACTTCGTCAAGGCGGCCCTGCAACGCATCGAGTTCGGCCAGGGCTCGTTGCCCCAGGCCCTTGGCCGCGAATTGTTACGCATGACCGGGGCGCGGGTCAGCGATGAAGCTTGGGCCGAAGCCGCGCAGCAGGTAGAAAGCCACCTGAAGATGAACCTGGAAGTGGTGGACGGCCAGGGCAAGTTCCTCGGTGAAGGCCGGGATCTCGCCGAACTGACGGCGCGCTTTGCCGAGGCCAGCCAGGCCGCGCTGGCCGTACCGCAAACTGCAAAAAGCCAGCAGCCGGTGGAGGCCAAGGTGTTCGCGGCGGTAGCCGAGAAGACGCAACAGAAGATCGCCGGGTTGTCGATGACGGTGTATCCGGCGCTGGTGGAGGAAAACGGCACGGTCAAGGAAGGGCGTTTCTCCACGGCGGCCGAGGCTGAGTTCCAGCATCGCCGTGCCTTGCAACGCCTGCTGATGCAACAACTGGCGGAACCGGCGAAATTCCTGCGCGGCAAACTGCCGGGCCTGACCGAACTGGGCCTGATGTACCGTGAGTTGGGCCGGATCGATGCGCTGGTGGAAGACATCCTGCTGGCCAGCCTCGACACCTGCGTGCTCGAAGGCGAAGCCAGCCTGCCGCGTGATGGCGCAGGTTTGGCGGCCCTGGCCGAGCGCAAGCGCGGCAGTTGGACCGAACATGCCGAGCGCCTGGCGCGCCTGACCCTGGAGGTGCTGAAACTCTGGCATGGCCTGCAAAAGCGCTTCAAAGGCAAGATCGACCTGGCCCAGGCCGTGGCCTTGAACGACATCAAGCAGCAACTGAGCCACCTGGTGTACCCCGGTTTTGTACGGGAAACCCCGGCGCAGTGGTTCAAGGAATTGCCGCGTTACCTCAAGGCCATCGAGTTGCGCCTGGAAAAACTACCGAGCCAGGTGCAGAAGGATCGGGTGTGGAGCGGCGAGCTGGGCGGCCTGTGGACGCAGTACGAAAACCGCCTGAAAAAACATGCCCAGGAAGGCAAGCGCGATCCCCAGCTGGAGCTGTATCGCTGGTGGCTGGAGGAATACCGGGTGTCGTTGTTTGCCCAGCAACTGGGTACCAAAGTGCCGATTTCCGACAAGCGCCTGAGCAAGCAGTGGAGCCTGGTAGAAGCCTGATATTTGCACGGTTTCCAGGGCAATACAGGTCCAGTGTGGGAGGGGGCTTGCCCCCGATTGCGGTCTGTCAGTAAAGGATGTGTTGACTGGCCCACCGCTATCGGGGCAAGCCCCCTCCCACAGATAGCGCCAAATTCCGAGGGTTGTGGCAAACTTCGCGGTTATAAATGCCGGGATCGTCGCGAAAGGCTGCGGCGCGATGGAATAAAGCGATGCCAGTTTGGTGTCCGCGGAGCGGAATCGGACTACTTACAGTTTGGTACGACGGTACCAATATCTTCTGCCTGACAGATTTAGAGGAACGACCGTGCATAACGTCGTCATCAGCGGCACTGGCCTGTATACCCCGGCCAACAGCATCTCCAACGAAGAGCTGGTGCAGTCTTTCAATGCTTACGTGCAACAGTTCAACAGCGACAACGCCGCCGCCATCGAGCGCGGTGACGTGCAGCCGCTGACCGAATCCAGCGCCGCCTTCATCGAAAAGGCCTCCGGCATCAAGAGCCGCTTCGTGATGGACAAGGACGGCATTCTCGATCCGCAGCGCATGGCCCCGCGCCTGCCCGAGCGCAGCAACGACGAATGGTCGGTGCTCTGCCAGATGGCCGTCGGCGCCGCTGAACAAGCTCTACAGCGCGCGGGCAAAACCGCTGCCGACATCGACGGCGTGATCGTCGCCTGTTCCAACCTGCAGCGTGCCTACCCGGCCATCGCCATCGAAGTCCAGGAAGCCTTGGGCATCGAAGGGTTTGGTTTTGACATGAACGTGGCCTGTTCCTCGGCCACCTTCGGCATCCAGAACGCCGCCAACAGCATTCAGCTGGGCCAGGCGCGGGCGATCCTGATGGTCAACCCAGAGGTGTGCACCGGCCACCTGAACTTCCGCGACCGCGACAGCCACTTCATCTTTGGCGATGCGGCCACCGCCGTGGTTCTGGAGCGCGCCGACCTGGCAACCTCCGAACACCAGTTCGACGTGGTGAGCACCAAGTTGCTGACCAAGTTCTCCAATAACATCCGCAACAACTTCGGCTTCCTCAACCGCACCGCGGAAGAGGGCATCGGCGCGCCGGACAAACTGTTCGTACAGGAAGGCCGCAAGGTGTTCCGCGACGTATGCCCGATGGTCGCCGAGCTGATCGGCGTGCACCTGGAAGAGAACCAGTTGAACGTGACCGACGTGAAGCGCTTCTGGTTGCACCAGGCCAACCTGAGCATGAACCACCTGATCGTCAAGAAACTGCTGGGCCGCGAAGCCACCGTGGAAGAAGCCCCGGTGATCCTCGATACCTACGCCAATACCAGCTCGGCGGGTTCGGTGATTGCGTTCCACAAGAATCAGGATGATCTGCCCAAGGGCTCCGTGGCGGTGCTCAGCTCGTTTGGCGCGGGCTATTCGATCGGCAGCGTGATCCTGCGCAAACGCTAAGACAGTCGAGGTCTTGAATGGCAGCAGCGGACGACGCGCACCTGCTTGAACGCCTGCTCCAGGGTGAGCAGCGGGCCTACAAGGAATTGGTCACCACCTACCAGAGCGCCATGCGGGCGGTGGCCTATGCCATCGTCGGCCAGCGTCACGCCGACGAAGTCGTGCAGGACGCCTGGCTGTCAGTGGTGCGCAACCTGGCCAGGTTCGAAGGCCGTTCCAGCCTCAAGACCTGGCTGCTGACCATTACCGCCAACGCTGCCAAGGGGCGCTACAAGCAGAACCGTCGCGAAGTGTTGCTCGACGATCTGCCCTCGCCCCACGGCACTATCGGTGACGATCGCTTCACCCCCGACGATGGTCACTGGGCCGTCGCCCCGTATGCCTGGCACCAGGACACCCCGGAAGCCTTGCTCACCGAGGATGAACTGCGCAAATGCCTGGAGCATACGATCCTGAGCCTGTCGGAGTTGCAGAGCAGTGTGCTGGTACTGCGTGAGCGCCAGGGCCTGGAGTTGGAAGAGATCTGTAATCTTCTGACGTTGTCGCTCTCCAATGTCCGTGTGCTGTTGCATCGGGCACGGCTTAAAGTCTTCGCCACGGTGGAGCATTTTGAGGAAACGGGCGAATGTTGACCTGTAAAGAACAAGTGGCACGTTCCAGTGACTATCTCGATGGGCAGTTGACCTTTCGCGAGCGTCTGCTGGTGCGTCATCACTTGATGTTCTGCCCGAACTGCCGCCGGTTTATCCGCCAGATGCGCTTGATGCAGGCGACGCTGAGGATAATGCCGGACGAACCGGTAGACGGTGTGGAGGCCTTGGCGCAGCGTCTGGCTGACGAGCGGCTCAAGGATCATAAAGGCGGGGAATAAACAGGCTCGCGTGGGTGGAGCGAACGGATGATGGGGACCGATCCACCTACGCAAGACTGGTACAGCCACCTCGGGCCGTCCTGGCCCAAGGCTTTCAACACTTACTGTTAGAACTTGGCTTCTGCATCCAGCTGCAGGGTGTTGGTGTTGGCATCACGCTGGGTGCGGCTGGCGTAGTCGGCCTTGGTCAGGAAGTACGTGGCACCGAGGGCGAAGTTCTTGTCGATGTCGTAGCTGACCTTCATCTTGTGACCGCGCGAACCGGTGGTGCCGTTGGCGAAGTCCGAATCGGTGAAGGCACCTACCACGGCATTACGCTGAATGTCGCGGTAGTTGTAGTCCAGGTTGAAACCGAACACTTTCGACTTGGCGCCGATCAGCCAGGCGGTGTCCTGGTCGGTCACGGCGTCGTTGTTTTTCACGTACTGGCCGTAGAACGCCAGCGGTACAGCCAGGCCGCCGATGTCGGCTTGGGCAAATCCTTCATACAGGCGGAACTGGTTGTCGGCCGAGTTACCGTTGACTGCCAGTGCGCAAGGCGTGGTGGTGGTTGTGCAACGGCTGTCCTTGTCATTCTGGTAGGCGTAGACGCTGCCGCCCAGGGTCATTTTCAGGTTGTCGGTGACCGAGAAGCGTGTGCCCAACTGGCCAGAGGTCAGGCGCAGGTCGTGACGGAACTGCACGCCGTCGCCGTCGACGTTGTCCTTGAGGTTGTAGTTGCCGAGGCTGCCGAACAGTTCGGCGCTGCTGCCCAATGGGTATTTGTAGGTCAGGGCCAGACCTTCAGGGTTGATGTCGCTATCCCAGATGACGTCGCCCATGTTCACCCACGGTTGCAGCATCTTGCCGCCGATCACGTGCAGGTTCTTGATCTGGTCCGGGTGGTAGTCGATGTAGCCAAGGTCCAGCCAGATCGACTTCTTGTCGAAATAGTTGTCCTGGTCCTGGTTGGTCGAGCGCGCATCGTCGCTGCTGCCGGTGGCAATACGGATACCGGTGTCGACCTGCGAGTTGATCTCGGTGTAGGCGCCCAGGCGGGCACGGATGCGCTGACGGTCCTTGTCGCGGCCGCCGTTGTTGGATTCGCCCTGGATTTTCACGGTTTCCTGACGGAAACGTACGTCACCCTTGAACTGAGTCTTGGCGGCCCAGGCCAGCTTCTGGTCAAAGCTGCTCAGCTCATTGGTTTTCTTCGCGGTGGCCGCGATCTGTTCGTTGGTCTCTTGTTGAGCTTGCCGTGCGATCTGCTGCTCTTTCTGGTCTTTGGCCAATTCGCTTTGCAGTTCGGTGTACTGCGCTGCGGTGATCTGGCCGTTGGCCTTGAGCATGTCGAGCAATTTAGCGTCGACTGCAGCGCTGGCCGGAACGCTCAGGGCCAGTAACAGGCCGCCGCACAGGACCGCCGCAGTTTTAGTGGAAGCAAGACGCATATCAATCTCCGAAAGTGAGGAGGGATGGCAAACCATCCAGGACACAACCGACCGATGACGGACGGAAAATAGCCGCCGGGTAGAACCAGGCGCTCTAAAAACAGGCGTCAGTATCGCGACCGTTTATGACGACGCAGTGGCGAAGCGATGTCATCTAGATGACAAATTATTTATATTCGGAACTATTGGTTTAGAGCCTTGTCGTGCGAATCGGGGATGTGCCAGGGCTGGCAATCGGCGATACTCGCCAGGCTTTCACGCCCCGAACCAGTGAGGATGCCGATGCCGCTGCAACGCCTGGACAGCCTGTCCGAAATCGCCCCGCAAGCCTGGGATGCGCTGGTGCCGCAGGGGCAGCCGTTCGTGCGGCATGCGTTCCTGAGTGCCTTGGAAGACAGCGCCAGCCTGGGCCCGCAATCTGGCTGGCAGCCGGAGCATTTGCTGCACTGGGAGGGTGAGCGGCTGGTGGCGGCGTTGCCCAGCTATCGCAAATGGCATTCGTACGGCGAGTACGTGTTCGATCACGGCTGGGCTGATGCCTGCGAGCGCGCCGGTATCGACTATTACCCCAAGTTGCTCACGGCGGTGCCCTTCAGCCCGGTCAGCGGTCCGCGCTTATTGGCCGCGAGTGCCGATGACGGTTTTGAGCTGCTCAAGAGCCTGCCGGGTTACCTCGAGATCGAGGGGCTTTCCAGCGCCCATATCAACTTCACGGATGATCTGGCCGATGCTGCACTGGCCCGGCAAGCGGGCTGGTTGCAACGCCTGGGCTGTCAGTATCACTGGCAGAACCGGAGCTACCGCGACTTCCAGGACTTCCTCGACGCCTTGAGTTCGCGCAAGCGCAAACAGATGCGCAAGGAGCGCGAACAAGTGGCGGGGCAGGGGATCGATTTCGAGTGGCTGCAAGGCCATGAACTGAGCGAGGCGCAGTGGGATTTTGTCTACGCCTGCTACGCCAACACCTATGCCGTGCGCCGCCAATCTCCCTACCTGACCCGCGCTTTCTTCAGCCTGCTGGCCGAGCGCATGCCCGAAGCGATCCGCGTGGTACTGGCCAAGCAAGGCTCGCGTCCGGTAGCCATGGCCTTCAGCCTGCTCGGCGGCGACAGTTTCTACGGCCGCTACTGGGGTTGCCTGGCAGAGTTTGATCGCCTGCACTTCGAAACCTGCTTCTACCAGGGCATGGACTACGCCATCGCCCACGGCCTGCAACACTTCGACGCGGGCGCGCAGGGCGAGCACAAGTTGATCCGTGGGTTCGAGCCGGTGATCACGCGGTCGTGGCACTACCTGCGCCATCCGGGATTGAAGAATGCCGTGGAGGATTTTCTCGAGCGTGAACGGATGGGGATCGTGGCGTATGCACAGGAGGCAAGGGCAGCCCTGCCTTATCGGCAGGGCTGAGCCGCTGGTCTTGTGGCGCTTCCAGGCAAGGCTGAAATTGCTATCTGTATGTACAAAAGTACATACAGGTCGTGCCATGCTATTTGAGTGGGATGAATCCAAAAATAAAGCCAATATTGTTAAACACGGCATCGATTTCAATGACGTTCCAGATATCTTCAGGCACCCGATGCTGGCCTTACGCGATGATCGAGCGGATTATGGCGAAGAGCGTTGGATCAGTATTGGCTGGATCAAATTGTTAGTGGGTGTGGTCGTATATACCGAGCGGCATGGTGGTGTGATTCGCATCATTTCTGCCCGAAAAGCAACCAAGAAGGAGGCCAAATACTATGACGCAAACATCGAAAACTGACTGGGAGCGCTTGGCCAAAATGAATGATAACGAGATCGATACCAGCGATATTCCTGAGCTGGATGCCGATTTTTTCCGGCATGCCGAGTTACGTGTTCCAGTGAAGCAGGCGGTCACTATCAGGCTGGACGCTGATGTACTGGAGTGGTTCAAAGATCAAGGATCTGGTTACCAGACGCGTATTAACCAGCTATTGCGTCAGTACATGCAGGCCCATCAAGGGTGAATGGCTGTCCGATAAGAGCAGCCCTGCCTTATCGGCAGGGCTGAACCCGTTTGCCTCAGCCCGGCGCCTCCTTGCCCAGCCATCGATAAGTGAACCCACCGATCACCGCACCCAGGATCGGCGCGAGCCAGAACATCCACAATTGCTGGATCGCCCACCCGCCGACGATCAGTGCCGGGCCGGTACTGCGGGCCGGGTTGACCGAGGTATTGGTCACGGGAATGGAGATCAAGTGGATCAGGGTCAGGGCCAGGCCGATGGCGCAGGGTGCCACGCCCTTGGGGACGCGGCGGTCGGTGGCGCCCAGAATGATCACCACAAACATGGCCGTCATCACCAGCTCACACACAAACCCCGCCGCCAGTGAATACCCGCCGGGCGAATGCTCGCCATAGCCGTTGGACGCCAGGCCCGATGCCAGTTCGAACCCCGGCTTGCCGCTGGCAATGAAGTACAGCAACGCAGCGGCGACCGTGCCACCGACTACCTGCGCGACGATGTACGCCGGTAACTCCCTGGCCGGAAACCTTCCGCTCACTACCAGCCCCACCGATACTGCCGGGTTGAGGTGACAACCGCTGATATGCCCGATGGCCACCGCCATGGTCAGCACCGTGAGCCCGAAGGCCAGGGACACGCCCAACAACCCGATCCCGACTGCGGGAAACGCCGCGGCCAGCACCGCACTCCCGCACCCGCCCAACACCAGCCAAAACGTACCCAACCCCTCTGTGACTGAACGCTTGAACAAAGACATGCAACCCGTCCTTGATAGATCGCTCTACCCAATCAGTAAATCAGTGATGCTCCCTGCAGATTTACTTCAGCGCCCGTCTGGGCACTGCACTGAGTACAGCACGGCTATGGCACAAATCCAGGGCTCTAATGTGGGAGGGGGCAAGCCCCCTCCCACAGGTTGGATCGGAAAGGGGTTGTAAGGGTCAGTCGATGCCGACGAAGCCGCCGGTCTGGTGCTGCCACAACCGTGCATACAACCCACCATGGGCCAGCAGTTCGGCATGGCTGCCGCTTTCGGCAATCTGGCCTTTCTCCAGCACCACCAGGCGGTCCATCCGCGCAATGGTCGACAAGCGGTGGGCAATCGCGATCACGGTCTTGCCCTGCATCAGGGTTTCCAGGCTTTCCTGGATCGCGGCTTCCACTTCCGAGTCCAGCGCTGAGGTGGCTTCGTCCATGATCAGGATCGGCGCGTCCTTGAGCAGTACGCGGGCGATGGCGATACGTTGACGCTGCCCGCCGGAGAGTTTCACGCCGCGCTCACCGACATGCGCATCCAGCCCGGTGCGGCCTTCGGAGTCCGACAGCAATGGGATGAACTCATCCGCGCGCGCCTTGTGCACGGCGGCCCAGAGTTCTTCGTCGGTGGCATCGGGCTTGCCGTACAGCAGGTTGTCGCGGATCGAGCGGTGCAGCAGCGACGTGTCCTGGGTGATCATGCCGATCTGTTCGCGCAAGCTTTCCTGGGCGACGTCGGCGATGTTCTGGCCGTCGATCAGGATACGCCCGCCTTGCAGGTCGTACAGGCGCAGCAGCAGGTTGACCAGGGTCGACTTGCCCGCACCGGACGGGCCGATCAGGCCGATCTTTTCACCGGCCTTGATCTCAAGGTTGAGGCCGCCAATGATCCCGCTCTTCTTGCCATAGTGGAAATCCACCTGCTCGAAACGCACTTCGCCATGGGGCACGCTCAGGCGCGGGGCATTGTCGCGGTCGATCACGGCCAGCGGCTGGGCAATGGTCTTCAGGCCATCCTGCACCTGGCCGATGTTTTCGAAAATGCCGTTGACCACCCACATGATCCAGCCGGACATGTTGACGATACGGATCACCAGGCCGGTGGCCAGGGCGATCGCGCCAACGGAAATCAGCGACTGCGTCCACAGCCACAGCGCCAGGCCGGTGGTGGTCACGATCAGCAGGCCGTTCATGGTGGTGATCACGATGTCCATGCTGGTGACCACGCGGCTGGCCAGCTGGGTTTTTTCGGTCTGCTCGATGATCGCTTCCTTGGCATATTCCTGCTCATAGCGGGTATGGGCGAACAGCTTCAAGGTGGTGATGTTGGTGTAGCCATCGACGATGCGGCCCATCAATTTGGAGCGCGCCTCGGAGGAAATCACCGAGCGCTCCTTCACCCTTGGCACAAAGTAGCGCAGCGCCAGGCTGTAGCAGAGGATCCAGGTCACCAGCGGGATCATCAGGCGCCAGTCGGCCTCGGCAAACAGCACCAGGGAGCTGATGGCGTAGATCGCCACGTGCCAGATCGCATCCACCGCCGCCACGGCAGAGTCGCGCAGGGAGTTGCCGGTTTGCATGATGCGCTGGGCAATACGCCCGGCGAAGTCGTTCTGGAAGAAATTCAGGCTCTGCTTGAGCACGTAGCTGTGGTTCTGCCAGCGGATCAGGCTGGTCATGCCGGGACTGATGGTCTGGTGCACCAGCAGGTCATGCAGGGCGCCGAAGATCGGGCGCAGCAACAGGGCGACCACGGCCATCCAGATCAGCTCGGTGCTGTGCACCTGAAAGAAGTCGGCGGGCGGCGTGCCTTGGGCGAGGTCGATGATGCGGCTCAGGTAGCTGAACAGCGCCACTTCGATCAGCGCGCCGATCAGGCCCACCACCAGCAAGGCGGCGAAATGCGGCCACACCTGGCGCAGGTAGTAGAGGTAGAAGGGCAGGACTTTATCAGGCGGGGCGGCGCTGGGGGCGTCGCGGAAGATGTCGATCAGTTGTTCAAAGCGACGATAGAGCATTAGGTATGACGCCCGCCGTGCGGGCTCTCCTTTCAAATGCGCACGCAGCCTTGTGGGCTGCGCGCGGAACTGCCTGCCAGGCTCAGTCGAGGCGCTTGGCCGACTTGATCACGACAGGATCGATTGGCACGTTCTGCATGCCTTGCTTGGTAGTGGTCTGGGAGTTGACGATGATGTCGACCACATCCATGCCCTTGACCACTTTGGCGAACACGGCGTAACCGGCATCGCGGCCTGGGTCGAGGAACGCATTGTCGGCGACGTTGATGAAGAATTGGCTGGTGGCCGAATTCGGATCATTGGTGCGCGCCATCGACAAGGTGCCACGTACGTTATGCAGGCCGTTGCTGGCTTCGTTCTTGATTGGCGCGTCGGTCGGCTTCTGCGCCATCTGCGCGGTGAACCCGCCGCCCTGGACCATGAAACCCGGGATCACACGGTGGAAAATCGTGTTGGTGTAGAAGCCCTTGTCGACATAGGCCAGGAAGTTCTTGGTGCTGATTGGCGCCTTGACCGGGTCCAGTTCGATCTCGATATCGCCGTTGGTGGTGGTGATCAATACGTGGGGCGCCTTGGCGGGCTCGGCGGCCATCAGGTTGGCGGCGAACAGAACAGAACCGGCAAAGAAGGCGATTTTTTTCAGCATGGGTCAGTGATCCTGGGTAGTGGTTTCGACTGTCTTTAGAAATTCGAGCAAGGTTGCGTTAAAGACTTCGGGTTGATCCAAGGGCGTGGCATGGCGGGAATCTTCTATCACCACCAGTCGCGCATCGGGCAGCAGTTTTACATAGTTTTGTTTCTGCGCCACAGGGGTGTAGTCGTGGTCGGCGCTGATGACCAGCGTAGGACAGGTAATGCGCGAAAGATGTTCCTGCACCCCCCATCCCACAATCGCATCGAAGCTGGCGAGATAAGCACGTTTGTCGTTCTTTGCCCAGCGTTCGGCCATTTTGCGGCGCAGGTCGGCCTGGTGCGGTTTTGGGAAGAGCCGCTCGCCCAACGCCTTGCCGATCGTGGACAGGCTCAGCAAGCGTGCCAGGCTCCAGCGCTTGGCCCACTGCCAGTAATCATCGGCACTGCGCACCTTGACCTCGGGGGCGCTGTTGACGATGCACAGGCTCTTGACCCACGCCGGTTCGTCCACGGCCAGTTGGAAAGCGATCATGCCACCCATGGACAAGCCCACCACGTGGGCCGGTGGCAGGTCCAGGTGTTCGAACAAGGCGATCAGGTCGTAGGTGAAACCCGGGATGCTGTAGCGTTCGCGCGGTTTGTCCGAGCGGCCGTGACCGCGCACGTCCACCACGATCAGGCGGTAATGCCGGGCCAGTACTGGAATCTGCAGTTCCCAATCCTGGCTGCTGGAGCCCAGGCCGTGGATCAGCACCAGCGGCGTGCCGTGGCCATATTCCTCGTAGTGCAGGCTGCATCCTTCATGGTCGAACCAGGCCATGGGCGAACTCCGTTTCAGGCTTGCCGGGGGGCGGCGAAAGGCGCGTCCAGCGGTGCGGTGTCAAAGGTGCGCAGCAGTTCCACGAGGATCTGCGTGGCAGGCCCCAGGGGTTTGTCCTTGTTTGAATACAGGTAGAACGTGGGGTGGCGGCTACCGCCCTGTTCCAGCGGCAGTTGCTTGAGAACGCCTTCGGCGAGTTCGCGCTCGATCATGTGCCGGGGCAACCAGGCAAAGCCCAGGCCGCTGCCGACAAAGGCGGCGGCGGTGGCAAGACTGCCGACGGTCCAGCGCTGTTCGGCGCCGAGCCAACCCACATCGCGCGGTTGCTGGCGGCCGGAGTCGCGGATCACCACCTGCATCTGGCTTTCCAGGTCCTGGAAGCTCAGTTCGCGGTTCATGCGGTGCAGCGTGTGCTCGGGATGGGCCACTGCGACAAACTCCACATCGCTCATTTCCGTGCCCAGGTAGCCGGGGATACTGAACCCGCAGATCGCCAGGTCGGCGACGCCTTCCATCAGCAACTCTTCAACGCCAGACAACACTTCTTCCCGCAGGCGCACGCGGCAGCCACGGCTCTGGGGCATGAAGGCGGAAAGAGCGCGCACCAGGCGCGCATTCGGATAGGCCGCGTCCACCACCAGGCGCACTTCGGCTTCCCAGCCCTGCTCCATATGGTGGGCAAGGTCCTCCAACTGGCTGGCGTTTTTCACCAGTTGCCGGGAGCGGCGCAACAGCACTTCACCAGCGTCGGTGAGTACCGCCTTGCGCCCGTCAATGCGTAACAGCGGTACGCCAAGCTGGTCCTGCATGCGGGCCACGGTGTAGCTCACCGAGGACTGCGAACGGTGCAGCGCTTCGGCCGCCTGGGCGAAGCCGCCATGGTCGACCACGGCCTGCAGCGTGCGCCATTGATCGAGGGTAACGCGGGGCGCTTTCAAGATGGGCTCCTCTTGTCCTAAGCTGGCTGTCCTTATTGGAGACTGCCGAATGAGAAAATTCTGTTGTGTGTTGCTGGCGCTGCTGCCGATGAGTGCGTTTGCCTACCCCATTGACGTGACCAAGAAGATCGACGGCGTGAGCATCGATTACACCGCCTCTGACGTGGACGGCGACATCAGCTCGATCCAACTCAATAACTACGGCACCCACGATGCCGTGTGCTCGGTAACCTTCACCAACGGCCCGGAATCGCCGCGTCGCCGCACGGTCACGGTGCCGGCGGGCAAAAGTACCAACACCACGGTCAAGTTCAACCGCGCCATTATCAAGATGCGTATTGCCCTGGCCTGCACGCCGAAATAAGCCGAGAGCGGAGCATGCTCCGCCTTTGAACAAATTTATAGATGGGTTATAGCAGTTTTTTGCGCTTTTTAATCGAATTGGCTCTGTTTAATCTTCACTCCATCGACTCACAGCAATTACAGATGGAGCCTACAACGCCATGTCCAACGTTCTGATCATCGAAAGCAGCGCTCGCCAGCAGGATTCGATTTCCCGCCAACTGACCCAGCAATTCATCAGCCAATGGCAGGCCGCTCACCCGACAGATCGGATCACCGTGCGTGACGTGGCGCTCAACCCGGTTCCACACCTGGATGCCAACCTGCTCGGCGGCTGGATGAAGCCGGCCGATCAGCGCAACGCCGACGAACAGGCGTCCCTGGATCGCTCCAACGCATTGACCGACGAATTGCTCGCCGCCGACGTCCTGGTGATGGCTGCGCCGATGTACAACTTCGCAATCCCCAGCACCCTCAAAGCCTGGCTGGACCACGTGTTGCGTGCGGGTGTGACCTTCAAGTACACCGCCACCGGCCCTCAGGGTCTGCTGACCGGCAAGCGCGCCATCGTGCTCACCGCTCGCGGCGGCATCCACACCGGCGCCAGCTCCGATCACCAGGAACCGTACCTGCGTCAGGTCATGGCCTTCATCGGGATTCATGACGTTACGTTCATTCATGCCGAAGGGGTGAACCTGAGCGGTGACTTCCAGGAAAAGGGCATCAACCACGCCAAGGCGCTGCTGGCCCAGGTGGCTTGATCCTTTAATCGTCACATAATCGCGCAGTGTTTATATCGCTCCACGCCAACCCTTCAAGTACGCGTAACGAACCTCCCTTTGCACTTTTGCTCCTGAGTGCTACCGCCCGACTGACGCTTTAGCGAGGTCGGGTTTTTTTTTGCCCCGAGTTTCTTCAACCGTCGAAAACCTTTAATGTCCCGCCCATTCGAAACGAGGCGCGCATGGGCTACTTACTGGTTGTTACCCTGATTCAGGCATTTTCCTTCAGCTTGATCGGCGAATACCTCGCCGGTCACGTCGACAGCTACTTCGCCGTGCTGGTGCGTGTGCTGCTGGCCGGGCTGGTGTTCATCCCGCTGACCCGCTGGCGCTCGGTGGAGCCGGCCTTCATGCGCGGCATGCTGGTGATCGGCGCGCTGCAGTTCGGCGTGACCTACGTGTGCCTGTACTTGAGCTTTCGTGTGCTCACCGTGCCGGAAGTGCTGCTGTTCACCATTCTCACGCCGTTGCACGTGACCCTCATCGAGGACGCCCTCAACCGTCGCTTCAACCCCTGGGCACTGGTCGCCGCACTGGTGGCGGTAGCAGGCGCAGCGGTGATTCGCTTCGACCAGATCACCCCGCATTTCCTTGGCGGTTTCCTGCTGCTGCAATTGGCCAACTTCACCTACGCCGCCGGCCAGGTGATGTACAAGCACCTGGTGGCGCGCTACCCGAGCACTCTGCCGCACTACCGGCGCTTCGGCTACTTCTACCTCGGCGCGTTGCTGGTGGTATTGCCGGCGTTCCTGCTGTTCGGCAAGGCTGACTTCCTGCCGGAGGCGCCGCTGCAATGGGGCGTGCTGGTGTTCCTTGGCCTGGTCAGTACGGCGCTGGGCATGTACTGGTGGAACAAGGGCGCCTGCCTGGTGCAGGGTGGCACCCTGGCGGTGATGAATAACCTGCATGTGCCGGTGGGGTTGCTGCTGAATTTGCTGATCTGGAATCAGCATGAACCGCTGGGGCGGTTGGCGTTGGGTGGGGTGGTGATTCTGGGGGCGGTGTGGATCAGTCGGTTGGGCGCGAAGGCGCCCAACCGCTCCCTGGTTTAGCCAGCGTGACTTTCAGGGGCCGGCAAATGACTGGCCCCCAATACCGCCGGCAACACCCCGGCGCGCAAGTCATTGCCACTCGGCTGCTGATACAGACTCAAGCCAAATTCCGGCAACACCGCCAGCAGGTAATCAAAGATATCCCCCTGGATCCGCTCGTAATCGGCCCATGCCGTGGTGCGGGTGAAGCAGTAGATTTCCAGCGGCACGCCCTGGGCAGTGGTCTGCATCTGGCGCACCATGCAGGTCATGTTCGGCTGGATGTCCGGGTGGCTTTTCAGGTAGGCCAGGGCATAGGCGCGGAAGGTGCCGAGGTTGGTCATGCGGCGGCGGTTGGCCGACAGTTGCGCGCTGTGGCCCTGGGCTTCGTTCCAGGCCTTGAGTTCGGCCTGTTTTCGCCCGATGTAGTCGGTGAGCAGGTGCACCTGGGTCATGCGCAGTTCTTCGTCGTCGCGCAGGAAGCGCACGCCGCTGGCGTCGATGAACAGGCTGCGCTTGATGCGGCGCCCGCCGGAGGCCTGCATGCCGCGCCAGTTCTTGAACGACTCGGACATCAGGCGCCAGGTGGGGATGGAAACGATGGTCTTGTCGAAGTTCTGCACCTTGACCGTGTGCAACGTGATGTCCACCACATCACCATCAGCGCCGACCTGGGGCATTTCGATCCAGTCGCCGACCCGCAGCATGTCGTTGCTGGTCAACTGCACGCTGGCGACGAACGACAGCAACGTGTCCTTGTACACCAACAGGATCACCGCCGACATCGCACCCAGCCCCGACAGCAGCAACAGCGGCGAGCGGTCGATCAGGGTGGCGACGATGATGATCGCGCCAAACACGAACAGCACCATCTTCGCCAACTGCACATAGCCCTTGATCGAGCGGGTGCGCGCGTGTTCGGTACGGGCGTAGATGTCCAGCAGGGCGTTGAGCAGGGCGCTGATGGCCAGCACCAGGAACAGGATGGTCAGCGCCAGGGCCACGTTGCCGATGAACAGGATGGCGGTCTTGCTCAGGTCCGGCACCAGGTACAGGCCGAACTGGATCACCAGTGACGGCGTCATCTGCGCCAGGCGATGGAAGACCTTGTTGTGCCGCAGGTCGTTGAGCCAGTGCAGGGACGGTTGCCGCCCAAGCAGTTTGACGGCGTGGAGGATGAGGTAGCGCGCCACCCGTCCGAGCACCAGGGCCACCACCAGCAATACCAGCAAGCCGAGGCTGGCGTGCAGCAGCGGGTGTTCGTCGAGGGCGCCCCAGAGGTCCTGGGCGTTGAGCCAGAGCTGTTTGATATCCATGGGTGAAACCGATTCTTCTGTGGGACAAGACGGGGCGATTAGAGCATTTAAGTGCAACAAAGTTGACGCCATGGACAAATGTCCTGACAAAAAAGCGGCCGATTCACACCGTTCACGTAAAGAAACTCGGTTTGGGCGCCCGAAACCGGTAACCTATGCAGCTGATTTTTTGTATTTCTTCGAGGTAGCACCCGTGTTTTCCCAATTCGCCCTGCACGAACGCCTGCTCAAAGCCGTGGCCGAGCTTAAATTTGTCGAGCCTACGCCTGTGCAGGCAGCGGCCATCCCGCTCGCGCTCGAAGGGCGTGACCTGCGGGTGACAGCTCAAACCGGGAGTGGCAAGACCGCCGCTTTTGTCCTGCCTGTGCTGAACCGCCTGATCGGTCCGGCCAAAGTGCGCGTCAGCATCAAGACCCTGATCCTGCTGCCGACCCGCGAGCTGGCCCAGCAGACCTTGAAGGAAGTCGAGCGCTTCTCCCAGTTCACCTTCATCAAGTCCGGCATCATCACCGGCGGTGAAGACTTCAAGGTCCAGGCCGCCATGCTGCGCAAGGTGCCGGACATCCTGATCGGCACCCCGGGGCGCATGATCGAGCAGCTCAACGCCGGCAACCTCGACCTCAAGGAAGTCGAAGTGCTGGTGCTGGACGAAGCCGACCGCATGCTCGACATGGGCTTTGCCGACGATGTACAGCGCCTGGTGGGCGAGTGCGTCAACCGCCAGCAGACCATGCTGTTCTCCGCCACCACCGGCGGTTCCACCCTGCGCGAGATGGTCGCCAAGGTGCTGAACAATCCTGAGCACCTGCAGGTCAACAACGTCAGCGACCTGAACGCGACCACGCGCCAGCAGATCGTCACCGCCGACCACAACGTGCATAAAGAGCAGATCCTCAATTGGCTGCTGGCCAACGAGACCTATCAGAAAGCCATTGTGTTCACCAACACCCGCGCCGCCGCCGACCGCATCTACGGTCGCCTGGTGGCCCAGGAATACAAGGCGTTCGTGCTGCACGGCGAGAAAGACCAGAAGGACCGCAAGCTGGCCATCGACCGCCTCAAGGCCGGCGGCGTGAAGATCCTGGTGGCCACCGACGTTGCCGCACGCGGCCTGGACGTGGACGGCCTGGACCTGGTGATCAACTTCGACATGCCCCGCAGCGGCGACGAATACGTGCACCGTATCGGGCGTACCGGGCGTGCCGGCAACGATGGCCTGGCCATCTCGCTGATCTGCCACGGCGACTGGAACCTGATGTCGAGCATCGAGCGCTACCTCAAGCAGTCGTTCGAGCGCCGTACCATCAAGGAAGTCAAAGGCACCTACACCGGGCCGAAGAAGGTCAAGGCCTCGGGCAAGGCCGTTGGCGTGAAGAAGAAAAAGACCGACGCCAAGGGCGACAAGAAGAAAACCGGCGCCAAGTCGCCCACCAAGCGCAAGATCGCCAACCGGCCTAAGACCGACAACCTGTCGCTCGTCAGCAAGGACGGCATGGCACCGCTCAAGCGCCGCAAGCCGCAAGCCCCGGCTGCCGAATAAAGGCGCGGGTGATGTGAAAAAACCGGACGATTGTCCGGTTTTTTTATGCCCTCAGTCTTTGGCTTTGGCGGCGGCTTCCTTGAGTTCCTTGAGCCGGGCGTCGATCAACTGGCATTTGTCGGGGAACTCCGCGCTTTGCGTATCCAGGTCCATCTTCTGCAGTTCGTCGTTGATCTCCTTGGCCTTGGTCGGATTCTGCTCGGTCAGCCTGGTCACTTCCTGAGCCAATTGCTCGCGTTTGGTCGTGGCTTCGTCGGGCGTACAGGCCCAGGCGGGCAGGGCGCTCAACAGCGCGGCCGCGACGGCCAGGTTCATCAGGGTTTTCATGGGCACACCTCCTTGGCGGATATGAGCTGTTGAGGCCGCGAACGTCTGGAAAGTTCAGAGAAATGACGTCCGTCTATTCGGCTGAACGGTGACCGACAGGGCGTGTCACACCTTTAGACAGGCTATTTTCCACCCGCCTGCAGGAGGAATCAGGATGACGACTTACAACTGGGATCTGATCGAACGTCTGCTGCATGAAGTGCAGAACGGCGAGGGCAGCTTCGCCCCACGCAAATACGCCGAGCAGGAAGCGGCCGAGAAGGCCACCGCGGGCGAGCCCACCGGTAACCTGGACGCGCTCAAGAAGACCGCGGCAGATTATGAAGCGCTGTTGTTCAAGCGCGGCTTCATCGAGTCGCGCCCTGAAGAGGAGGGCGGCAATGGTGAGAATTTCATCCTGACTCCGCTCGGCGCGCAGCTGTTGGCGCTGATCGACAGTTCGATCCCGGGCAATGATCACCCGCGCCAGGTGCTGGACGAACAGGCGGATGCACTGGACCCAACGACCTTTGCCGAAGTGGCCTCCAAGGCGCAGATCGCCTGACCCCCTACGCTCCGGCACCGAGTACGGTGCCGGGCGAAACTGTCAGATCGGTAATCTGCCGCTAAGCTGGCTGACAGCCGGCCCTGCCTAATCTGCTGCCATTCAACCCATGGAATTGAATCGGCATGCACTCCACCACTACCCGACGAACCTTCGTCAAAGGCCTGGCCGCCGGCGGCTTGCTCAGCGGGCTAGGGCTCTGGCGCAGCCCGGTCTGGGCGCTCACCAGTCCCGGCCAGCCCACCGTGCTGGCGGGTACCGAATTTGATTTGTTCATCGACCAGATGCCAGTCAACCTCACCGGTCACAACCGTACCGCGCTGACTATCAACGGCAGCCTGCCTGGCCCCTTGCTGCGCTGGCGCGAAGGCGACACGGTCACCGTGCGCGTGAAGAACCGCCTGGCCGAGCCGACGTCGATCCACTGGCACGGCATTCTCCTGCCGTCGTCCATGGACGGTGTGCCGGGCTTGAGCTTCAAGGGCATCGAGCCGGGTGGGATGTTTGTCTACCAGTTCACGCTCAAGCAGCACGGCACCTACTGGTACCACAGCCACTCGGGGTTTCAGGAGCAGCAGGGCGTGTATGGCCCGTTGGTGATCGATCCCAGGGAGCCCGAGCCCTTCACTTACCAACGTGACTACGTGGTGATGCTGTCGGACTGGACCGATGAAGACCCGGTTGCGCTGATGAAAACCCTCAAGAAACAGTCCGACTACTACAACCTGCACAAACCCACCGTGGGCGATTTCGTGCGGGATGTGGGCAAGCAGGGCTGGTCGGCCACCGCCGCCGATCGCCTGATGTGGGCGCAGATGAAGATGAACCCCACCGACCTGGCCGACGTCAGCGGCGAGACCTACACCTACCTGCTCAACGGCCAGCCACCGGAACGCAACTGGACTGGCCTGTTCCGGGCGGGCGAGACCCTGCGCCTGCGCTTCATCAACGGCTCGGCGATGAGCTATTTCGATGTGCGCATCCCGGGGCTGAAAATGACGGTGATCGCCGCCGATGGCCAGCCGGTGCAGCCAGTGAGTGTCGATGAGTTCCGCATTGCCGTGGCGGAGACCTTTGATGTGCTGGTCGAACCTACCGCAGCCGCCTACACCCTGTTTGCGCAGTCGATGGACCGCAGTGGTTACGCCCGCGGCACGCTGGCCCTTCAAGCGGGAGCAATCGCGTCGGTGCCGGCGCTGGACCCGCGCCCCTGGATCACCATGGACGACATGGGCATGGGCGGCATGGACCACGGCGCCATGGCGGATATGCCGGACATGGCGGGCATGGATCACCGCGCCATGTCGATGCAGGCCCATCCGGCCAGCGAGCAAGGCAACCCGCTGGTGGACATGCAGGCCATGAACCCGGTGCCCAAGCTCGACGACCCCGGCATCGGCCTGCGCAACAACGGCCGGCGTGTCCTGACTTACGCCGACTTGCGCAGCACCTTTGAAGACCCTGACGGCCGCGACCCCAGCCGCACCCTTGAGCTGCACCTCACCGGGCACATGGAGAAGTTCGCCTGGTCGTTCAATGGCGTGAAGTTCTCCGACGCCGAACCCTTGCAATTGACCTATGGCGAGCGGGTCCGGCTGGTGCTAGTCAACGACACCATGATGAGCCATCCCATTCATCTGCATGGCTTGTGGAGTGATCTGGAGGATGAAAACGGCCAGTTCCAGGTGCGCAAGCACACCATCGACATGCCGCCGGGCTCGCGGCGCAGCTACCGGGTAACCGCCGATGCGCTGGGGCGCTGGGCCTATCACTGCCACCTGCTGTACCACATGGAAATGGGCATGTTCCGAGAGGTGCGCGTGCATGAGTAAGGACGCAAGCATGAGCCATCGTGTTTTATTCGCCTTTATCGGGCTGGCGTTCGCTCCGTTGGTGCAGGCCGACGAGTTCCAGGGCATGAGCCCGGCGACACCGGCGCTCACCGAGAGCCGGACACCGATCCCGGCGCTGACCGATGCTGATCGCGCGGCGGTGTACAACGCCCCCGGTGGGCACAGGGTTCATGACAGTGGCGTCAATTCGCTGCTGCTGGTCAACCAGTTGGAATGGCAGGGCGGTGACGGTGCAGGCGCGCTGAACTGGGATATCAAAGGCTGGGTTGGCGGCGATATCGACCGTCTGTGGCTGCGCAGTGAAGGCGAGCGCAGTGCCGGCCGCACTGAAAGTGCCGAGGTCCAGGCCCTGTGGGGGCACGCCATCAGCCCGTGGTGGGACCTGGTGGGCGGCGTGCGCCATGACTTCAAACCGGGCGACGGCCAGACCTGGGCGGCGTTCGGCGCCCAGGGCATGGCGCTGTACAACTTCGAAGCCGAAGCCACGTTGTTTGTCGGTGAGGCGGGTCGTACCGCTGCTCGCCTGGAAGGCGACTACGACATCCTGCTGACCAACCGGCTGATCCTGCAGCCCACCGCTGAACTCAACTTCTATGGACGCAACGATCCGCCGCGCGGCGTCGGTTCGGGCCTGTCGGACAGTGAGCTGGGTTTGAGGTTGCGTTACGAAGTACGCCGTGAGTTCGCGCCCTATGTGGGCGTCAGCTGGAACCGCAGCTACGGCCAGACCGCGCAATACGCCCGGGATGAAGGCGAAGACATCAGCCAATGGCGCTGGGTGGTCGGTGTGCGTCTGTGGTTCTGACGGTTTACCCATCCTATAACTCACTCGCCGCCATGAGCGGCCTGGAGCCTTGCATGTCATTGTTGAAAACTACTGTGCTGTGCGCCGGACTGATCACCAGCCTGGCGGTATCAGCTCATCCGAAGCTGCTGTCGTCCACACCATCGGATGGGGCCAAGGGGGCGCCACCCGCCGTGATTGAACTGCGTTTCTCGGAAAACCTGCTGACGCAGTTTTCTGGCGCCAAACTGACCATGACCGATATGCCCGGCATGTCTCACTCGCCGATGCCGGTGAAAGCCAGCGTCGCGGCCAGTACCGATCCCAAGGTGATGCTGATCAAGCCGGCGTCCGCGCTGACGGCGGGTACTTATCGGGTGGATTGGCGCGCGGTGTCGTCCGATACGCATCCGATCCTGGGGAATGTGATGTTCAGCGTCCAGCCATGAGTGAGGCGGTCTCGATATTCCTGCGTTTTGCGCTTTATCTGGATTTGATGCTGCTGTTCGGCCTGGGGTTGTTTGGCCTCTATGGCGACCGCGGCCTATTGAATCTGCAGCCGCTGTTGCGACTGGCGGCGTGCCTGGGCGTACTGCTGTCGGTGGCGTCGCTGCTGGTCATGACCCAGGCCATGAGCGGCGCTGAAGATTGGCAAACGCTGTGGCCGCACCTGCAGATGATGCTCTGGCAGACCGAGCTGGGCTGGACCTGGAGCTTGCGAATGGTGGCGTTGGTGCTGGTTGCGCTCAATACCGGACTGGCGCCGCTGTTCGGCGCGATTGCGCTGGTGACGCTGGCGTGGGCTGGGCACGGCGTGATGCATGAGGGTACGCAGGGGTTGTGGCACGTCCTCAGCGACAGTGCGCACCTGCTGGCGGCGGCGGGTTGGGTCGGCGCGCTGGCTGCATTCGGGTTGGCGCTGAGGAGTACCTCGTTACCGGCGCTCCACAGGCTGGCCCACGCGCTGGCGGCGTTCGAGCGGATGGGCATGCTGTTCGTAACGGTGCTGATCGGCACGGGCGTGGCGAATTATCTGTTTGTGGTCGGACCGAACCTCGATGGCATCACCGGGGGCACCTACGCGCTCCTGTTGTGCGTCAAGTTGGGCGTGTTCGGTGTGATGCTGGGGCTGGCGGCGCTCAATCGCTCGCACTTCACGCCGTTGCTGCAACGCGCCCTGGCGGCGGGCGCCACTACCGTGGCAGTCAAAGCACTGCGTCGCAGCATTGCGCTGGAGTCTGCCGCAGTGGTGTTGATCCTGGCGCTGGTGGCCTGGCTGGGGACGTTGGCGCCCGGTTAGGACTGCGCGCTCTTCAAGCATTTAAGTGCCTGGAAATCACTGCGGACCTTGTCGATTTTCTGCGTGAGTTTCTGCCGTTGTTGCAGCGTACTTTCGGCCATCACATCGACAATCAGGCTGCGCGCCGCTGCTTCCGTCCGGGCATAGGCCGCTCTGTACTCCGGGGTCCACAGGCTTTCGCGGTCAACCAGCAACTGCTGGATCTTCTGCGGGAAATCGGCACTGCGGCGTTGTTGCACGGCGTCGATAAATTGCGCCTGCCAGCGGGCGCGGTTGCCGATCCATTCCCGGTTCTGCTCGCCCAGGGCGATGGACCACGCGGTTACGCGGTTCTGCTGGCTGGCGCTGAGCGGGCCTATCCAGGCGTCCAGGCGTTTATTCATGCGTTCGGCGCGCTCCTTGATCTGCTGTGCCAGGGGCGGCTTGAGGTATTCGTCCTGGCGTTTGCGCAGGTCCTTGGCCAGCGCGTCGTTCATGTCCTTGACCTGCTGATCATCCAGGCCCTGTAGCAGTTGGATGGCGGAGGGGGTGATCTCGTGGGCGATTTCGTTGATGGCCTGCTTGGCCTCGACGGTACGGGCCTGCAAGGCAGCGTCGGTGACCTGATTGTCATCGGCCATCCGCTGCAGGCGGTCCAGCCAATCCAGGTAACCCGGCAATTGCGTGGTGCAGTGCCAGGCCAGGTGCTGCTTGAGGGTGTCGTTGAACCAGCTCTTCTGCCCGGCGTTCATGTCCAGGTAGTCGTTGAGGGTCCAGGGGATGATCACGTCCAGGTTGCGGTAGGCCAGGCCCACGCGATTGCAGCCGGCGAGCACCAGGCTCAGGCTCAGTAATAGCACCAGTAGTTTGAGCCGACGCAGCATGGGCGGGTCCTTCGCAGAGTGGGTTATCACATGTGAACCCGCGGCGGTTGCAACAGTTCAGCCCATCAATAAAACGACCGCGCAGCCTTCAGCGTCAACAGGCCATCGCATTGCGAATTGTGTCCGGAGTAGGCCGAGCAATCCCCGCCGCTGAGGCTGGAGTCGCTGTAGATCAGGTTCAAGTCAACGCCCATCCACTCCCGGGAGAATTGCACCGACCAGTCGCTGAAGCTGCGAATGGAGCCGCCGTCCACCGAAACCGGAGTGCCCAACTGATGGGTGGTGTATTTCATACTGACGCCGATGCCAAATGGCTGCGTGCCACCGAGGTCGGCGAACAGGGTGCTGTCCTGGCGGTCCGGGTCGTTGCTGAAGGACGCCCCGAAGCGGTTGCCCAACAGGTTCAGGCCGCCGTAGAACTCCTGGCTGTCGAGGGGGCTGAGCTTGGGGTAGCTGTAGTGGATCAGGCCTACTTCGTAACCCAGGGTCTGGTCGAAGGGGTGTTTGAAACCCATGTAGGAATCGACTTCGAGGTTGCTGGACGAAGACAAGCCCATGTTGGGTGAAAACTGACCGAAATACAGGCCACTGTCGTGGCTCAGGTCCAGCCCGCCATGGAACGAGTCGCTGCCGGGGGAGGTGGGCTTGACCAGGCCCTGGGCCATGCTTCGGCTGGGCGTGGTGCCCAATTTCAGGTCGAAATCGCCCAATTCACGCTGGAAGACCTGCGCTTCGGCGAGGGGGCTGGCAACCAGGGCAAAGACCAGGAAGATGCAGGATTTGAACATGCTTCACTCCATGAAAAGCGAGGAGCAGTGACGGATGAAATCGGGCAGATGCCCGTGCTAGACGTGTGCAAGCATACCGGCGAATGGCAGGCGGTGAGGCCCGTTCGTCGATTAGAGGTATAGCGGGGGGACTTGGGGCTCTAGTCCTAGCGCCTTGAGAGTCAAGACGCTTAGGGACCAGGGGTATTGCGCGGTATTACTTTTTACCCAGGCTGATCTGCTTGGACGGGCCGAAAGTCTGGCCGCTTACGCCTTTGGCAATTTGCTGGATTTCGCCGCCGGACTTGAGGAACGCCGCAATCTGGCTGTTGATCGACTCGCTGGTTTCAACGGCGGGAGCTGGCTTTGCTTTGCTGTTGGATGCTTTTACGCGCATGGCGGCCACTAACCTGTAGAAAATTAACTTGGCCAGGCATCGTACATGAAATACTTGACAATTGCTTGGTAAATATCCCCCGGGAATAAGTGACGGGTGTGGAAATAGCCAAAGTTTATCTTTGAGATGAGACTCTAACTTACTGTTTTAACTCGAAACCACGGGGATGGAGGGCGTTCGGCAGCGCGGGAAAATTCAGTCCAGTGATCGGACGAGCGGGGCTGTGCCACTGGAAGGCCACGCCCGCCCGCGATTTTTCAGGCGCGCGCGCGTGGCGAGTGCAACTCGGGTAGAATGCCGCCCACGTAATGAGGGGTTTGGACATGGCTTTAGTCGGGCGCTACAACAGCTTGCAAGTGGTTAAACATACTAACTTCGGTTTGTACCTGGACGGTGCGCAAGATGGCGAAATCCTCTTGCCCAATCGGTATATCCCCAAAGATATTCCCAGTGAAGATGAAGACTGGCTCAACGTTTTCATTTATCTGGACAGCGATGACAAACTTATCGCCACGACTGAAAAACCCAAAGTTCAAGTCGGTGAATTCGCCAGTTTGAAAGTGGTGGAAGTCAACAGTATTGGCGTGTTCCTCGACTGGGGGTTGCCCAAGGATCTGCTGCTGCCGTATTCGGAAGAAAAGCGCCAGCTGACGGCCGGTGAATACTGCGTGGTGCATGTCTATCTCGACAAGCACACCAAGCGCATCACCGCCACCGCGCGCCTGGATCGCTACCTGGACAAGACTCCGGCCAACTACCAGGTGGGCCAGGAAGTCGACCTGCTGGTGGCCGAAGCCACGGACATGGGTTTCAAGGCGATCATCAACAACAAGCACTGGGGCCTGATCCACAAGAACGAAGTGTTCAAGTTCCTGCGCCCGGGCAAGGAAGAAAAAGGCTTTATCAAAGAGATCCGTGCCGACGGTAACATCAGCCTGAGCCTGCAACCGGTTGGCCAGGAAGCGGCCTCCAGCCTGAACTCGAAGATCCTTGCCAAGTTGCGTGAAAACAACGGCACGTTGCCGGTCAGCGACAAGAGCGACCCGGCGGTGATCAGCAACTTGTTCGGCGTGAGCAAGGGCAACTTCAAGAAGGCCATCGGTGCGCTGTATAAGCAGGGCCAGATTGTGATTCATGCCGATCGCATTGAACTAAGCTGAGTGCGTTCTGCTCTTCTGTAGGCGCCCATTGGCGTCTACAGAGGCCGCCTCAATGAATAAGAAAACGCTGTTCGCCTACCTCGGCACGTTGCTCGCCTTCCTGATCCTGGACGGCCTCTGGCTCGGCGTCATCATGGGGCCCACCTATAAGTCCCTGTTGGGTCCACTGATGCTGGATCAACCTCGGCTGTTGCCGGCAACGCTGTTCTATCTCCTTTATGTGCTCGGTTGCGTCGTGTTCGTGGTCTTGCCCAGCGCAAGCTGGCAACGCGCCGGCCGCCTGGGCGCCTTGCTCGGCCTGGTCGCCTACGGCACCTATGACCTGAGCAACTGGGCCACGCTGCAAGGTTGGTCCGCTCGATTGGCGATCATGGACATGGCCTGGGGTACGTTCCTGACCGCCGCATGCTGTACGGTGGGCTACCTGTGTGCACAACGAGTGCAACGCTGATTGTGTACAGGATATCTGTGCACCGTTGCTGAGCGTGGCGCCGCCCTATAGCCCGTTATCAGTCCCTTTGGAGCACCGTGCCAGAGGGATTGCGTTCAATTGGCACGCATTCTGCTGACTATCTCGTATACAAACCATGCCGCCTCCCGTATGCACCCCGTGACGGAAGCGCAGGCCGGTATTTCGAGGAGCCCAGCGATGACCGAACAATTGCCCAAAGGCTACAGCCCGCGCCTGTACAACCAGGACTTGGGCCCGCTGCCGCAAAAGTGGAACTGGTACAACATCTTCGCCTTCTGGATGAGCGACGTGCACAGCGTCGGCGGCTACGTGTTCGCCGCCAGCTTGTTCGCCCTGGGGCTGGCCAGTTGGCAGGTGTTGATCGCCTTGCTCGTGGGCATCTGCATTGTGCAGTTGATCGCCAACCTGGTGGCCAAGCCAAGCCAGCAGGCTGCGGTGCCTTATCCGGTGATCTGCCGGCTGGCGTTTGGTGTGTTTGGCGCGAATATTCCGGCGGTGATTCGCGGCCTGATCGCCGTGGCCTGGTACGGGATTCAGACGTACCTGGCGTCGAGTGCCTTGATCATCGTGGTGCTGCGCTTCTTCCCACAGATGGCGGTGTATGCAGAGCCGCATTTTGCAGGCCTGTCCTACCTTGGCTGGTTTGGTTTCCTCAGCCTGTGGGTGTTGCAAGCGGCGGTGTTCTGGGCGGGCATGGAGTCCATCCGCCGTTTTATCGATTGGGCAGGGCCGGTGGTGTACGCGGTGATGTTTGCCCTGGCCGGTTGGATCGTGTGGAAGGCCGGTTGGTCGAACATCAGTTTTACCCTGGCGGAAAAATCCCTGTCGGGCTGGCAGGCGTTTGGCCAGGTCGTTGTGGCGACGGCGCTGGTGGTGTCGTACTTCTCCGGGCCAACATTGAACTTCGGTGACTTCAGCCGTTACTGCCGCAGCATGCAGGACGTACGACGCGGCAACTTCTGGGGGCTGCCGGTGAATTTCCTGGCGTTTTCCCTGGTGACCGTGGTGATTGTCTCGGGCACCTTGCCGGTGTTTGGTGAAATGCTGCATGACCCGATCGCCACCGTGTCGCGCATCGACAACAGCATGGCCGTATTGCTCGGGGCCTTTGCCTTCGTCACCGCGACCATCGGCATCAATATCGTCGCCAACTTCGTGTCCCCGGCGTTTGACTTCGCCAACGTCGCACCGAGCAAGATCAGCTGGCGCGCCGGCGGGATGATCGCTGCCGTGGCGTCGATCTTCATCACCCCGTGGAACCTGTTCAATAACCCGCTGATGATCCACTACACCCTGGACATCCTCGCGGCGTTTATCGGGCCGCTGTTCGGGATCCTGCTGGTGGATTTCTATTTGATCAAAAAACAGCAGATCGACGTGGATGCACTGTTCGATGACAGCCCCAGCGGGCGCTACTACTTCGACGGTGGCGTGAACTGGACGGCGGTCAAGGCATTGGTGCCCGCGACGCTGGTGGGCGTCGCGATCACCTTCACCCCGGCCTTGCAGGGCATGGCCAATTTTGCCTGGTTTACCGGGTGCTTCCTGGGTGGGCTGTTTTTCCTGGTACTGGCGCGGCGTGAACAGGTGCGTGTGCCTGCGCCGCTGGTTGTCGGCTGATCAACACCGAGCCCGCCACCAACAAGCCTGCCCCGGCGACCACCAACGCCGGTTGCAGGCCACCGCTCAGGTGGCTGCTGACCGACGCCAGCAACGGCCCGCTCAATTGGCCGATGGCAAAGCTGGCGGTCAACAGCCCGGTGCTGCGCTGGTAGCCATGGGGCGCGACGTCCCGCAACCGGGCCATCACCAACTGCATGCAGGCCAGGAACGGCCCGCCACACAGCAAGACCCCCAGTGCCAGGCCCCAGCCATTGCCCAGCAAGCAGGCAAACACCCCGGCCGCTTGCAGCCATAGCGTGGTCATCAGCCAGCGGCGTGTGGTGTTCGGGTCCTTGCGGCGCAGGGTCGCCACCACCACACCGATCGCGGCGGCCAGGCCGAAGCACGGCCAGAACAGGTCGGCCTGCCAGGCGCCTTTGAACTGCGCGTTGGCCATCTGTGACAGGAACGTCGCCGGGATGATGTAGCCCAGGCCGAACAGTACGTAGATCCAGCACAAATGCGCGATGCTGCCATTAATGCCTGCGTCGGAGTGGCCGCTAAGGGGGGCGGCGGCAGACGGCTTGGGCAGGAACGGCAGAATCGCCAGCAACATCACCAGCGCCACTGCGCCATACACCAGCCACAACGTTGCGGAGCTTTGCCCCAGCAGATTGGAGCCCAGCGCCAGCAAGCCCGTCAGCAAAATCCCCAGTCCCGGACCGGCAAACACCAAGGCACCCAGGCGCGGACGTCCGGCGGCAATCGCCAGTGGCTGGCTCAGGCTGGTGATCATCACCAATGCCCAGGCACTGGCGACGCCGGTGCCAAAGCGCAGCAACAGGTGTGGCCAAAAGCCATGGGCCCAGTACGACGCCAGGGTCAGCAGCACGCACAGCCATAAGCCGCCATACAACCGGCCACGGACGTGGTGATGGCTGCGCGCGAAGATCGAATCTACCGCGCCGACGAAGTAGCCCAGGTAATTGGCGGCGGCGATCAGGCCCGCACCGGTCAAGTCGATCTGCCCCTCGCTGAGCAGGTGCGGCATTTGCGGGGTGAGGGCGAAGCGGCCAATCCCCATCGCCATCATCAAGGCGACAAAGCTGGCAGTTAAGCGAATCAAGGGAGACATGGTCACATTTCCTGCGGCTAAGCGAATACCTTCAGGCTAAGGTGGATTGACTTTCTGTAGAATTGAATAATAGTGAGCAACTTGTTCAGTTTTGGAGAAAGTCATGGAGTTCAGTCAATTGCGCATTTTCCAGGCCGTGGCGGAAGAGGGCTCCATTACCCGTGCGGCTGATCGCTTGCACCGGGTGCCGTCGAACCTGTCGACGCGCCTCAAGCAAATGGAGGAGCAGCTCGGTGTAGAGCTGTTCGTGCGTGAACGCCAGCGCTTGCAGCTTTCTCCTGCGGGCAAGGTTCTGCTGGACTACAGCACCCGTCTACTGGCCCTGCATGATGAAGCCCATGGCGCCGTGCAAGGTGGGCAACCGGCTGGCGATTTCGTATTGGGCAGCATGTACAGCACGGCCGCGGTGCATTTGCCGAAGCTGTTGGCGGGCTATCACAAGGCTTATCCGATGGTGAACCTTCAGGTGCAATCGGCGCCCAGCGGGGAGTTGCTCGAAGGGTTGATCACCGGTCGCCTGGATGCGGCCTTTGTGGACGGCCCCATCACCATCGCCTCCCTGGACGGCATCGCCCTGTGCGAAGAACGTCTGGTGCTGATTTGCGAAGCCGATCATCCCCCCGTGCGTGGGCCTCAGGATGTAGCGGGGCGCTCGGTGTTCACCTTCCGTCGCAGTTGCGCCTACCGCACCCGCCTGGAGACCTGGTTCTCCCATGAGCGCGTGGCCATGGGCCGGGCGATTGAGATCGAGTCCTACCAAGGCATGCTCGCCTGTGTGATCGCCGGGTCGGGCGTGGCGCTAATGTCCGAATCGATGCTCGACAGCCTGCCTGGCAAGGACAGCGTGTCCGTTCATCCGCTGACAGGGCCTTTTGCCACTGCGACCACCTGGCTGATGTGGCGAAAGGGTATGCTCGGCGCTAACCTCAACGCATGGATCGACCTCCAGCAAGCCGGCAAGGCTGCGGTGGTGCAAGACACGCGCGCCATTGCTTGAGCGATCCGTCAGGATTTTGATGAATTCAGTAATAGTTCGTTGTGGTTTCGTTCAAGCAATACGTAGGACTTAGGGCTACTATCACTGTAGGAAAGGGCGACAGAATTTGCGCCTACTCGCATTACCCTCAAAGGGGGCAACCATGAAAGAGAAAATTCAAAACTGGCTCCATGACCTGGGTGTTGCACTGGGCTTGATCGAGCCTCCGCTGCAGCCGGTGCCGATTCGCACAGATGACGAGCAGCGTCGTCCACGTCGGCGATAAAACGCGACCTGTAAATCGCCTCAGAATCCATGTGGGAGCGGGCTTGCTCGCGAAGGCGGTGTGTCAGTCAACATTTTATGTACTGACACACCGCCTTCGCGAGCAAGCCCGCTCCCACAGTCGTTTTGTACCAGGCCAAAGAAATGTGCGACAGCTAACGTCGCCCCGTTTTAGGGTGAGCATCCGCCTCTCTTCAAGCGTTTTGACTAATGGTCAGAATCGGACTACCTGTCAGTCGGAATCAGCTGGCTTATCTAATTCTAGAAATACCCATAGCTTGAAATTCAAGCGCCTCTTCATAGCGCCCCAACGTTGTTGAGTGCCTCTTTTCGAGGTGTCAGTCAGAGTTGTTGGAGACAAAGCTATGTTGCTCTCTTCAGTTCCTCCGGTCGCCGCGTCACTCATCACCACAACCGATTGTGTTTTACAGGCTGCGCCTGTGTCGAAAAGCTGGAGGGCCGACGCGCCCAGAAACGTCGTGTTTCTTTCGCCGGCATTGACCAGGCAGGCGCTGCTGATACAGATCGCGCTCCTGCGTCCAACAACCATCATTGTTGGAGACCAACCCATCGATGCAGATGTCCTGGAGCAATGGCGTACCTCCCACCCCTTTGGAAACCTCTGTTTGATCCGCAGGGGGACGAGTTTGGACAAGATACGACAGGACCTGTGTGAATCCCACGCCATTCAAGTACTCAACACCCCAGGGGTGAATGCGCCGCATGTGGCCGCCTATATCCTGCGTTGGCTGAGACTGGCTGATGGTTCCATTCCCCGTGACGTGCGTGTACTGGGATACGGCAATGTGGGGAAAGAACTGGTCAACCTGTTGCTTGATCGAGATCCCGATGTTCGGATCAGAGTGCTGGTCCGGCCAGGTCGAGCGTCGGATACTCTCGGTAATGCCGCCTCCGACAGTCGAGTGTCATTTGTCGTGGACTGGTTCGAGGCCTTGGAGGGCGCCGCCGCTGTCGCTGTATGCGTATCCCTCAATGACGAGTCCGTTCATCGCCTCGATCGGGTCCTCATTCAGTGCCTGCACCGACAAGCCCGCCTGATCTGTGTCGCCAAGCCGGACGTCTTCAGCGACGGTGCGTTGCACGCCCTGGCCGAGGCTGAACATATTCAGCTGGTATTGGACTATGGGCCTGCGACACTGGATGAGTTCCGACAACGCACACAGAGGCTCGGCTGTGAGGTCTCCACTTGGTACAGGCCTGCGACGCTGACCACCCAGGCGTCAACTACCGAGGCCTGCCACCGCGACCTTGACTATGCCGTTTCAATACAGCTGAGTTTGATGGCCTTGCGCGGTCTGGTGAGGCGTAAACTTGCACAGTCATTGACGCTCCCTTCTCTGCCCGCAGCGGCCAGTGCGCCGCGTGTTTCAATCATCGGCAGAGGCATTAATGGCCTGTTCCAGGCCGTGATGCTCCGGTTGGCGAATTATCAGGTCACGGTGTATGGGGGAAATCAGAAGAGCGATGGCGCCAGTCATAAGCCTGTAAACATGCGCCATATGTCGGCAACGGAGACGACTGCAAAGCCACTGCATAACGACTATCTACTTCCCGCCAATCAATATTTGGCTGTTGAGTGCAACCGTGCAGGTATCGAGCTGTTTGAAAAGTTTCTGGCTGACAACCCAACGCTGGCACCATTCGCGCGGGCTCGGGTAGTACGCGCTTATATGGACGACGCCAGCGGGGTAGAGACTGCGATACGCGAGCAACGCGATATAGAAAACAGACCTTGGCCGAGTGGCAAGCCAGGAGGTGAGCTCACAGAAATCAGTCAGCAGACGTTCTTGGAGACTTTTGGCGTTCCCGGGGTCGGTCGCGCTATTGAGGTGTCGGGCTACGATTTGGATTTTATCGATTTAAAGCATGAAATAGAGGTGCTGTTGCTGAACTCTGGAGTTCAGTTCATGCCCGGGCACCTGACTCCGATGCAAATTGGTGAGCTAAGCAGAGAACACTTCGTTGTTACTGCTATGGGGGTCGAGGAGTCAGAGATAATCGCCATCACTGGTTGGTTTTTCAAGCTGCGCGCAGTGGGTCATGAAGGCGCCGGGATACGCGGGCTCAAACTGCAGTACGATTTACCAATCGGGGTTATGAATTGCCGATTGGACGGAGACTGCATTCTTGTTTCCGGCGGGCAGGTTCCTCCTGATTCGGCGCCAGAACGCAAAGAGCAGATATTGGGGGCATGCTTGGCGGCTGTTTCTCGGCACTTTCCACAGTCCTACCGAAGGGCAATCGAACGTGGTGATTTACAAGTTATCGAATGTGCCAGGCCCGGCACCTCGGATGGGCTTTCGATAGTGCATTGGTCGGCCCACCACCACATCGCAGCCGGAGGAGCCTACGCCGCCGGCACAACGCAAGGACTGTTATGGGCCTCCCTGGTCCAGGAGATCATCCAGGCAAACCAGAACCTGGCGGTTGAATGAAAAAAACGGGCGCGACATCCGACGTCGCGCCCGCTGAAGAAACCCCTCTAAACCCCGCTGTCTCTCAAACCGCGCTGGCCGCCACGCCCTCTGGTCGACGCGACAACAAACTCACCACCACAAAGCTCACCAGCCCCACCGCCAGGCTGTAATAGATCGGCGTGTTCGCATCCAGCCCATCCTTGATCATGAATACCAGCGCGGTCACAAAGCCCAGCGTCATGGAAGTAATTGCCCCGGAGGTGGTGGCGCGCTTCCAGAAGATCGCGCCGATCAGCGGGATCAACATGCCGCCCACCAGCAGGTTATAGGCCAGGGTCAGGGCGCTGATCACATCGCTGACTACCAGTGCGATGCCGAGCACGGCAACACCGGTCAGCATCGTGAACAGGCGGTTGACGGCCAGGCTCGACTGTTTGCCGCCACGCAGGCGCGGCAGCAGGTCTTCGGTCAGTACGGTGGAGGCAGCGAGCAGGCCGGCGCTGGCGGTGGACATCATCGCCGCCAGTGCTGCGGCAATCACCAGGCCACGGATGCCATCTGGCAGCGAGGCTTTCACGATAGCGGCAAACGCATTGTTGACGTTGTCCAGGTCCGGGATCAGCACGTGCGCGGCCATACCGATCAGCGCACAGGCCAGGCCGTAGAGGATGCAGTAGAAACCGGCGAAGGTGCCGGCGTACTGGGCGACCTTTTCATCACGGGCGGTGAACACCCGCTGCCAGATGTCCTGGCCGATCAGGATGCCGAAGAAGTAGATCATGAAGTAGGTGATGATCGTGTCCCAGCCGATGGCGGTGAAGCTGAAGCTCGACGCCGGCAGCTTCGCGACCAACTCATCCCAGCCGCCGACGCGGTACAGGCAGATCGGTAGCAGGATAAACATCAGGCCGACGGTCTTGATCACGAACTGCACGATGTCGGTCAGGGTCAGCGACCACATGCCGCCGATGGTCGAGTACACCACCACCACGCCACCGCCGAGCAGCACCGAGATCCAGAACGGCAAGCCGAACAACACCTGCAACACAGTGCCGATGGCCAGGATCGACGTCACGCCGATCATCAGTGCATAAGCCAGCATAATCACAGCGCTGGCCTGGCGGGCCATGGGGTTGTAGCGTTTTTCCAGGACCTGGGTCACGGTGAAGATCTTCAGCTTCAACAGCGGCTTGGCCAGGAACAGGTTCAGCGCAATGATGCCCATGCCCAGCGCGGCACACAGCCAGAAGCCGGAAATGCCATGCACATAACCCAGGCGCACGGTGCCGACGGTGGATGCACCGCCCAATACCGTGGCGGCCATGGTGCCCATGTACAGCGACGGGCCCAGGTTGCGCCCGGCCACCAGGTAGTCTTCGTGGGTCTTGGCGCGGCGCATGCCGTAGTAGCCGAGCACGAGCATGCCGGCGGCGTAGATGAGTACGACGAATAAATCCAAAGCCATGACGGCGGTTCTCCGATTATCTTTTTTATGGGCGATCAGGCGGCGGGTTGCAGCGCCGGTTTAACGCGCGCATCCGTGCGCTTGCTGCGAGGGTCGGCGGGCCCGTAGACGGCCGCCGGTTCCGGGAACACACGCAGCAAGGTCAGGTACACCACCGAGGCCAGTCCCAGCGTCACCGGCAGGCTGATATCGATGCCGTCGGCCAGGTTGCCCAGCGGCCCGACAAACTGCCCCGGCAGGTTGACAAAGCACAGACCCACCAGCGCACTCGGAATCCACGCCCCCAGCCCGCGCCAGTTCCAGCCATGGCTGAACCAGTAGCGACCGCCGGTTTCTCCACGGGTAAACACCTGCAAGTCATCCGGGCAGTAAAAGCCGCGACGCACGATCAGTCCGATGATCATCATCACCATCCACGGCGTGGTGCAGGTGATGATCAGCACGGCGAAGGTCGACACGCTCTGCACCAGGTTGGCGGCGAAACGTCCGATAAAGATGAAGGCAATCGACATCACCCCAATCAGCAAGGTGGCCTTGACCCGTGACAGCAGGCGCGGGAACACACTGGACATGTCCAACCCGGTGCCATACAGCGAGGTGGTGCCGGTGGACATGCCGCCGATCACCGCGATCAGGCACACCGGCAGGAAGAACCAGGTCGGTGCCACTGCAAGCAAACCGCCGACGTAGTTATTCGCCGCGATGTAGTCCGGTGCCTTGATCGCCACGATGGTCGCGGTGGCCAGGCCGAACAGGAACGGGATCAACGTCGCGATTTGTGCCAGGACCACTGCCAGCATGATGCGCATTTTCGGCGTTTCACGCGGGATGTAGCGCGACCAGTCGCCGAGGAACGCGCCGAAGGAAATCGGGTTGCTCATGGCGACCAGCGCGGCGCCGATGAAGGCGGCCCAGAAGCCGGTCTGCCCCAGCGCGACGGTGCCTGCGAAGTGGCTGTCGAAAGCCGGCGCGAAGGCGAAGATACCCAGCAGGAACAACAGGCTCGCCGCCCACACCGCAATGCGGTTGACCCACAGCATGAAGCGAAAGCCGTAGATGCACACCGTCAGCACCAGAATGGCGAACACCCCGTAGGCCAGCCCCAGGGTCAGGTCGGTTTCCGGCAGGCCGATCAGACGTTTCGCACCGCCCACCAGCGCATCACCCGAACTCCACACCGACAGTGAGAAGAAGGCAATCGCCGTCAGCAGCGACAGAAACGAGCCGACGATCCGCCCGTGCACACCAAAGTGCGCACCGGAAGACACAGCGTTGTTGGTGCCATTGATCGGCCCGAACAGGCCCATGGGCGCCAGGATCAGCGCACCCACCAGCACGCCCAGCACAATCGCCCAGACGCCGGCCTGGAATGACAGGCCAAACAGCACGGGGAAGGAGCCCAGCACGGCGGTGGCAAAGGTATTGGCACCGCCGAAGATCAGTCGGAACAGATCCTTGGGGCCGGCGGTACGTTCGTGGTCCGGGATCTGCTCGACCCCGTTGGTTTCTATTTTTCGAATACTTTTATCGTTGTTTTTATTATTCATGATCAGCTCCGATCACATTGGCTAAGGGGGCGGCAGCCCTTCCGGCATAGCGGACAAATGTTCGTGACAGGCCAGCCACAGGCCTTGTTTTTGTTGTGCGCCAGATCCTTGCCGTGTGAAGACAATGGTCTCGCGTTCCTGGCTTTTGAATTGCTCCCCGTTCATGCGCAGCTCGGTGGCCACGTCATGGATAAATATCGCCACGTCGCCCTGCAGGCTGACCACGGCGTTGCTCGAGGTGCACGACAGCACCTCGAACCCCTCGTCCCGACGCCAGCTGTCCCACAACGCCTGGTAGGCATCGCGGCTGAGCAGCGGCTGGGGGAGGGTGTAGAACACAAAGCTGGCATCGGCCGTGAACGCGCCGAAGTAGGCGGCGCGGTCATTGCGGGCGAAGGCCGCCACCAGCTCGGCAGCGGCTTGCAGCACCTCGTGCGTGCTCATCAGCGGTGCGCCACGCCCGGCAATACGCAGAGCATTTCGTACAGCAGGTTGGCGCCCAGCAACGAGGTGTTGCCGGTGGTGTCATAGGGCGGCGAAACTTCTACCAGATCACAACCAATCAGGTCGAGGCCCTGGCAGCCACGGATGATCTCGATTGCCTGGATGGTGGTCAGCCCGCCGATTTCCGGGGTGCCGGTGCCCGGTGCCCAGGCTGGGTCGATGCCGTCGATGTCGAAGCTCAGGTACACCGGGCCGCCGCCGACCTTTTCACGCACTTCGGCCATCAGCGGTGCGAGGGAGTGGTGCCAGCATTCTTCAGCCTGGACCACGCGGAAGCCTTGCTTGCGGCTCCAGTTGAAGTCTTCGGCGGTGTAGCCCTGGGCACGCAGGCCGATCTGCACCACACGGTCGCAGTCCAGCAAGCCTTCTTCCACGGCGCGGCGGAAGGTGGTGCCGTGGGCGATTTTCTCGCCGAACATATGGTCGTTCACATCGGCGTGGGCATCGATATGCACCAGCCCGACCTTGCCGTGTTTCTTGTGGATCGCCCGCAGGATCGGCAGGGTGATGGTGTGGTCGCCACCCAGGGTCATCGGGATCACGTCGTGTTCGAGGATCTCGTCGTAGGCTTCTTCGATGATGCGCACGGCGTCGAGCAGGTTGAAGGTGTTGATCGCCACGTCGCCGATGTCCGCCACCGACAGCGAGTCGAACGGTGCGGCGCCGGTGGCCATGTTGTACGGGCGGATCATCACCGATTCGGCGCGGATTTCACGCGGCCCGAAGCGGGTGCCGGCGCGCAGCGAGGTGCCGATGTCCAGGGGCACGCCGATGAAGGCAGCGTCCAGGCCTTTGGCGGTTTGCAGGTGGGGAAGTCGCATCATGGTGGCGATGCCGGCAAAGCGCGGCATTTCGTTGCCGCCCAGTGGTTGGTGGAAAATCTTGTCCACGGGAGTGCCTCATCGTTGTTTTGTTTATTAGGGGTCGATTCTGCGAAATACAGGGAAACGAAAGAATCGGCAGGGGCAAATACTTAGTTCAGATTTTTCTAAACTAATGCCTGGGGTAAACTGCGTTTAAATGTGGGAAGGGGCTTGCCCCCGATGGCGGTGGGTCAGTCAATGTTGTGCCGACTGACACGCCCTCATCGGGGGCAAGCCCCCTCCCACAGGATTTTGTGTGTGCCTCTGGAGCCGCCCATGGCCAACGCCTTGCCCGACCTGAAACTCCTGCGCATCTTCGTCAGCGTCGTGCGTCACCAGGGGTTCGCCAATGCCCAGCACGAACTCAACCTGTCCACCTCGGCCATCAGCACCTACATGAGCCAGCTGGAATCGGCGTTGGGCCTGGTGCTGTGCCATCGCGGCCGCGGCGGGTTCAGCCTCACCAGCAAGGGCGAGCTGTTCCATCAGGAAACCCTGCGCCTGCTCGGTGAGCTGGAAGGCTTCGAGCAATATGCTGCCGCGTTGAAGGGCGAGTTGCGCGGCACCCTCAAGCTCGGCGTGCTCGATTCCACCGTCAGCGACAAGGCGCTGCCGTTCGCCGAGGTGATCGGCGCCTACAGCCTGGAGCACCCGGCGGTGCATTTGCACTTATCGGTGATGAGCCCCTACGAGCTGCAACTGGGCGTGCAGGACAACCGCCTGGACCTGGCCATCGGCGCCTTCTCCAACCGCATGAGCGGGCTGATCTACATGCCGCTGTACCGCGAACAGCACTGGCTGTATTGCAGCACCCGGCATCCTTTATTCAATGAACGACGTATCCCGGAACAAGTGATTACCCAGCAACGCATGGTCGGACGCGGCTACTGGAGCCAGGCCGAACTGGCGCGCCATGGCTTCAAGCACAGCGCGGCGACAGTGGAAAGTATGGAGGCGCAACTGATCCTGGTGTTGTCCGGTGCCTATATCGGGTACTTGCCAGAACACTATGCCCAGGCCTGGGCCGACAAGGGCGATTTGCGTGTGTTGCTGCCGGCGACCTTCGGCTACCAGGCGCCGTTTTCGATGATCATGCGCCGTGGTCGCAGCCGTGAACCGCTGATCCAGACCTTTCGCGACCTCCTCAAAGCCCAGCTCAACCAGGCCTGAAAATCATGTCCAGACCCCAATGCTCCCGTTGTCTCAGGCCTGCCACCCACTGCCTGTGCCCGTTGATCCCCAGCCTGGAAAGCCGCACCCGCGTCTTGCTGTTGCAGCACCCGAGTGAGGTCAACCACGCGCTGAATACCGCAAGGCTGGCCGCGCTGGGTTTGAACAACGCGCAGTTGGTGGTGGGGGAGGTGTTCGACGATCTGGCGACATTGTTGAACCCACCCGGTTATCAGGCGCGGCTGTTGTTTCCGTCGGACGATGCGCAACCCTTGCAACGCTATGCGCCGGACGAACAGCCGATGTTGCTCGTGGTTCCCGACGGCACCTGGCGCAAGGCGCGCAAATTGCTGCACCTCAACCCTTTGCTGGCGGCGTTGCCGCGAGTGACCTTGATGGGCGACGCCGTATCACGCTATCGATTGCGCAAGGCGCCCGGGCCCGGTGCGTTGTCCACCGTCGAAGCGATTGCGCAGGCCCTGCAAGTATTGGAAGCGCCTGCCTCCTTCGAGCCATTGCTGCGCCCGTTCGACGCACTGATCGAGCGGCAGATTGCAGCGATGGGCGCAGCGGTCTTCGAGAAGAACCATGGCTGAATCAACGCGCTACATAGTTACCGGAGCCGTCGACAAGTAGTGGATAGGCTGATCATTTCAAGGAGTGTGAAATGATCGAGCCGTTAGCGACACACCAGCAGGCAGACCCGTTGGCCACGTTCATGACGGAGCAGCGAGCGAGGCTGCCCCTGGTCTCAGGCGACGAGTGGGCGACCCTGCAAACCGTGGACGCCTTGCGTGAGAAGTTCGCGGCCTTCCTCGGTGGGCTCGAAGAAGGTGAGCGGCGTGAGTATGTGCGCGCGCAGCGGGCCTTGATCGAGATTCAGACGACGGTGTCGCGAGATGTAAGTCAACTGGTGGCGCAGTTTGAACGCCAAGGCCTGGAGCGTTTGCGCAAAGGCCTCAAAGACCTGGTCGGCAAGGATATCGACCCGAAGGCCGAGCATATCACCACGGTGTATTCCTTGCGGTCTGGTCGTTATCGTCGCGCGCCTTCGGGGCCTCCCTCTCACGGACAACTTCACCTGACACTCTGGGTGGCCGCGTGCATGAATTACGACGGCCTGACCAGTTGGGAGCGCCCAGGCGAGCCCGGGGTGGCGAAATCCAGCAGGCTGAGTGTTGATATCAGCCCTGAGGATTTCATTGCGTTGGTGCGTAAACTCAACCTCGGCGGTCAACTCCGCACTCTGCTCGACGACAACCTGGGCAAGGATAAGCCGTTGGGTGTCGCGATTGCGAGCCTGGGGCGCCTGGAATTTGAGTTCGCCCTGATCGAGGCCCTGAGAGACTCGAAAACCACCCGGGTTGATCGGGAAAAATATCGGTATATCAAGCAAGCGTTGGAGCAAGAGGGACGCTGGGGGCACTGCGAAGAAATGCAACTGTTCATCCCCGATGGCAAAGATAAAGACGTCATCGGTTGGGTGCCTCAGTTTGTCGGGTATATCGGGCAGATCCTTAGCAGGCCACCCGGTGACACCCTGGAGATTTCTCACCTGGTATTTGCCGTTAACGGTTGCAAAGGCGCTTTCAGTTACTTCCCCGGAAGGCCAGGCGGAGGCGATTTGCGTCATTACGACAGTCACCGGGAAGCCTGCCAGGAGTTCTATGTCGTGTTCAGCGCTTTCTACAGGCAGGGTAAGGTGGCGTGGCTTTACACGGTCATGGCATACCCTGACCAAGAGCGCTTGACGAGACTCAGGCGAGGTTACGCTCGTGAAGAAGGCCTTTATGAACATGCCAGAATACTACAGGACTTTGTCCATCGCACGTTCGAGTCTCGGTTGGAGGACAGGACCGGGTATGTCCGCAAGACTGTGACCGAAGCGCCCCCCGTCAGTCTGGGAGACCTCCACCTGACGCGTATCCGCACCAACCTGAAATGCCTGGCTAATGAGACTCCCGGGCTTCTGCAGACTATTGCCGGTGTTGCTCGGGTGGTGTTGAGTGAGGTGCTGGAAATATTGCTGCTGCCGGTGCCTGGTGCGCTAAAAGGGCTGGCGCGCATACGGGTTGTTGCATTGTTTGCGGCACTCGGTGAAGGGCTGCTCAATGGTGTTTCCAGGATGTTGGAGGGGCACGCCGGCGAATTGGTCCTGGCCTTTGCCGACTTGGCCGACTTGCTTATCAGCGGGCGGCTGCACTCCCGACTGGCAATCAGTGTACGGCGGCGTCATCACGCGTTGTATAGACGCCTGTCGCAACTGCCTGAAGCCACCCGCGCCCAGGAAACCAAAGACCTGAGCGACTCCCAGTGGGTGGAGCGCATGCTGCTGCCCGCTCAGGCACCGGCGCGTGAAATACAGGCGCTGCTCGACACCAGCGGTACCTCACGGGCTGACCTTGAGCGTGTGTGGGCGGGTGAGAAACCGTCGGCTTCGCTGGTCGAGGCTACCGTACGGTTCAATGCCGACCGCCTGATTGACTGGGTCGCCGATCCCGCCGGCGCAGGCGGGCCGGCGCCTGTCGATAGTTTTGCCGTGGCGGGCCCGCTGCTCGTGCAGTTGCCCGCATGGCCGGTGGACACCACGCTGCGTATCGTGAATGCGCAGGGCCTGGAGCTGCGGCGCTACAGCAAGGATGCCGACCATCCGACGACCGCGGTGGTCACGGTGACAGCGCTGGAAAACTATCAGTTTGGCTACGCAATCCCTCAGCGCATCACGATGGACCTGACCCAGGCGGTCATGCGGCTATTACCCAATCGTTTTGCCGACGAGCACGCGGTTCGTCGGCAACTGTCAGCCCAGGCCCAGGCGTCGCGGTTCGATCTGTTCGAAGCCCTGACCCGGTTTGCCGATATCCATCGGTCGGCCGCTATCCGCGCGTCGGTGTCCGTGCGCAAGTGGTTGCCCGACAGCGTTGGGCATGACTACCCGGTACCCGAGGTGATCGAGGTGCTGCGCGCTTTGCATCCCGACGTCAGCCTGCCGAGATTGTTGGAGGTGCTGGATCAGCATCCGCTGTCGGCTGATCAGCAAGCCCGTCTGCTTGAGGTCCGACAACAACCCGAGGGACTGTACGATGGGCTCAAGGCCGCCGCGCAGATGGCGCGCGCCGAGGCCCTTATTGACCGGATCTACCACCGCCGCAGGTTTGACCCGCAAACCCAGGCGTGGGTCCAGGCGTTCGCCCGCAGTGCCTTGGGCACTCTCGGCAAACGCCTGATTGTCGGCCCTCCAACCTATGTGCCCCTGGACCGTGACAGACATGCCGTGTTGGTCCTCGACCACGGCGAGGGAGAATTTTCGCCCTACGATCCGGATAGCCAGAGTGCCGGTGTGCAGCAGGGTGGCGCGGATGCGTTTTTCCGGGTGATGCTGAGCCAACTCTCCGAGCATGATCGCGCCAGGTTCGGCGCCGATATTCCGGCAGCCATCACCGGGTTTCGTCATCAGGTGGCGCAGGCCATGCTGCGCAATCGTGCACCGCAAGGCACGTTTTACCCCGTGCTGCGCGAGATCACCCAGTATGCGAGCCACGTCGACGCCACGCGTATGGCCTCCGAGCCTGATGCGATGGGTGTGTACCGTTTGGAGTCGGACCGCTATTTGTTTATCGACAGCCAATATTTCAAAGTGACCCAAGCGGATCAGACCCAACCCTGGCGTATCCGCCATCCTTCCCTGGACGACGCGTATGCGCCGGTATTGAGCCATAACGGTGCGGGCGCCTGGCGCCATGAATGGGAGAACCCGCTGACGTGGGATGGGCAGAAACCCTTTTACCGCCTAGGGCCCAGGTTTCGCGCATTGACCCCTGATGCCATCGACAAGGTTCAGCAGATCAGCGGCGTGACGCCGGACATGCTGCGCAAGGTGCATGTGCGCGGCGAACCGCCGCCGGTGCTGCTGGTGGAGACGTTCGAGCGGCTGAATATTTTTGAACGGGTCAAGCATGGGCTGGAGGCTGGGTCGGAATTTATCGTCCAGGTGCTCGATGAAATAACGCCCGACAACGCTGATGTGTTGGTAGGCCTGCCTGGAGCTGCCCGTGAAGACCAGGTTACGGTGTTGGAAGCCAAGGTGAATATGGACAAACTGCAGATGCATGCACGGTTTTTCGATGTGCTGCGTCGCAAGAACCAGCGTTCCGACGACCCTTTGGTACAGGTGATATTGCGCCAGTATCCCGGCTTGACACTGGGTATCGCGCAAGACTGGGTGCAACACGCCTCTGCATCGGAGTTGGAGCGCCTCAGGGCGGGGCGTGTACCGAACTCTCTGGCGCAAGAGGCGCGTTGGTGGATCCGTTGGTTACGGGTCTGTGGCGCCCTGGAAGGCGTCTACCTGTCCCCGTTGGCGAATGACGACAGTTCACGGCTGATGCTCCATGAGCTGGCCGGTCTCGAGGGTTGGCCGACATCGCTGCGGGTTGAACTCTGGGACGCCCATCGCGTGATTGACAGTGTCGGTCCTGATGATGCGGACCTTCGGCGGGTCTTGAAACCAAGCGTCGGGCAGTACCTGGCTTACGTCCAACGGGCAGATGGCACCTTGCAGGCGGTGGGCGCGCGCGCGCCGTTCCTGGAGGCTTTGTTCGGCGCATTGCCCCCGGCCGAGCGCCAGTCGTTGGGCTATACCCACGCCGGCGCATTGGAGGAATTGCGCGCCGACATGGGCGCCCGCCTGGGGCAGGATTGGTCGGGAATCCAAGCGACACTCAACATGCGTCAAATGCCATTGAGGCTTGGGCCATTCCGGCTGATCAATGGTCGCAAAGGCTATCCATTCAGTGGTGGAACTGAGTTTGGGCCGACAGAGCGTGATCAGATCTCACGCATGCGCGAGCTGTACCCCTCTAAAACGGATGCCGAGGTTTGGGCGATGCTGGCGGAGGCGGGTGACACGGTCAGAGAGCGCGAAGACTTGATCAACTATCAGGTCAGGGAGCGTGATCGGCTGTACAGGGATTTGCAGGCGTGGCGGGATCAGGCGTCGACAGTCCAGCCGGACAGCGTATCGGCCCGTTCGCGGGCCTTGGCGGCCGAGCGGATTCAGCGTTGCTGGGCCAAGGAAGGGTTCACTCCGGGAGTGGCCGAGGAACTCAACCTGGACGATTTGGATTTGGCAAGTTTACCCACCCTGGGCGCGTACTTTGGTCATGTGACGATGTTGAGCGTGAGAAACAACCGATTGACGGCGTTGCCGGAGCGCTTTCTGTTCAACTTTCCGGCCCTGCGCATTCTTTATCTCAATGGTAACCAACTCACTCATCTTCCCAATCTGGACGTCCACGCTCACCTGGCAGTGCTCAATTTGTCGAACAACCACTTGCGGTTCAACTACATAGACGAGGAACGGTTGGCTGAGCTTACCCGACTCAGAAGCCTCGATTTGTCGGGAAACCCGCTTGGGCAGGGCCGACGCTTGAATGTCTATAAGTTGAAGAGCCTGCGGGAGCTGAACCTGCGCAATTGCGAGTTGAAGCAATTGCCGCGCGGTGCCGTGAGCCTCCCTACCTTGGGCAGCCTTGACCTGCGTGACAATCAACTACAGGAATTGGCCGAGACGGACTTGTTCATTTATCCCGATGTCCATCGAGGGATGAACCTGAGAGGTAATCCGCTTTCCGCCGAGGCACGGCAGTTGTTACGCCGAGTGGGCGAGCGTCGGGGACCACCCGGTATTGATTTCGGACTATGGGAACCGACGGTTCCTCTTGATCAGCGTCCCGACCGCTGGTTGGCGCTGCTCCCTCCTGGAGAAGTACAAGCGCGCCAACTCGATTGGGCGTACTTGCAAAACCAGCCAATGGCGGATTATTTCTTTGAGTTGCTGGCAAGCATTGCCGAATACCCGCAGTTCATTGACCCTCACCACCGTGTAATGAGAGAGATCATTTCACACCGAGTCTGGGGGGTGATTGACGATGCGATGTCCCATGAGGGCATGGAGCGGATTGCTTACTTACCGTGTTATCGCACCCTTCGCGGAGGGATTGATGGTTGCCTGTTGTGCTTGCATCAACTTGAGTTGCAAATAGTTCCTTTACGGATACTCGATGCCGGCGTCCAAACGGCAGGGCCAAATCTGTTGCATTACTACCGGGCACGGCGTCGCCTTGAATACATAGATCAGTATCTTTCCAGGCACTTTGAGCCCCAGGGCATGGCATTCGCTTGCACGCGGGTCCTGAGTTATCGCATCGCCCTGGCATCGAGCCTGAATTTGCCGCAAGTACTTCCCCAGCGTTTTGAGGCGGCTGTGCCGGATGCCCATTCAGTCAATACCGTGCGCACGGCTGTACTGAATAATGAGACGGGAACGAACTGGCCTGAGTTGTTACAGAATGAGCCTTTCTGGGTGCATTTTATTCAACATAAATATGCCGCAGATCTCGAATTCAAACTCCGCCGTTTCCAGAGGCTATTGGAGGTTGCTGATCAACAACTGGCGAGCGGCTTGATCAGTGAAGGGCAGTACGTGAATCGTCTCAATGGCGTGCGGGACGCAAGGGCATCAGCCGAAAACAAGCGGATTCGGGAACTTACCCGCCAGGAGTGGACGGCGTTCGTGGTCGGATGATTTTTCGTGCTTATATCCTAACGCAATAAGCACCACACTTTGCGTGATATGGCCCGCCGGCCTTTCCCGGTATGATGTGCGCCCCGCAGTCTGGATTGCGAATACGCCATGACCTTGCAGTACCCTACAATCGCCGATTGCGTCGGCAACACGCCCCTGGTCCGCTTGCAACGCATGGCGGGTGAAACCAGCAATACCCTGCTGCTCAAGCTCGAAGGGAACAATCCGGCCGGTTCCGTGAAGGACCGTCCGGCGCTGTCGATGATCACCCGCGCCGAGTTGCGCGGGCAGATCAAGCCCGGCGACACTCTGATCGAAGCCACCTCGGGTAACACCGGTATCGCCCTGGCCATGGCCGCCGCGATCAAGGGCTACAAGATGATCCTGATCATGCCCGACAACGGCAGTGCCGAGCGCAAGGCGGCGATGACTGCCTATGGCGCGCAGTTGGTGCTGGTTACCCAGGAAGAAGGCATGGAGGGCGCGCGCGACCTCGCCGAGCGCATGGCCGCCGAAGGCCGTGGCCTGGTGCTTGACCAGTTCGCCAATGGCGACAACCCCGAGGCGCACTACACCAGCACCGGCCCGGAAATCTGGCGCCAGACCCAGGGCACCATCACCCATTTCGTCAGCTCCATGGGCACCACCGGCACCATCATGGGCAACTCGCGCTACCTCAAGGAGCAGAACCCGGCGATCCAGATCGTTGGCCTGCAACCGATGGAAGGCGCGGCCATCCCGGGTATCCGCCGTTGGCCCGAAGAGTATCTGCCGAAGATCTACAACGCCACGCGCGTGGACCGCATCATCGACATGGCCCAGCGCGAGGCCGAAGACACCACCCGCCGCCTGGCCCGTGAAGAAGGCATCTTCTGCGGCGTATCCTCCGGCGGCGCCGTGGCCGGTATGTTGCGCCTGTCCAAGGAGGTGGAAAACGCGGTGATCGTCGCGATCATCTGTGACCGAGGCGACCGCTACCTGTCGACCGGCATCTTCGACGAACCCAACTGATGGCCAAGCACGAGAGAGGCCTGCGCTTCCAACCGACGGGCGGCAGCCGCGCCCCGCAGATTCCGGTGGGCAAGAAACAACGCCTGACCATCGAGCGCCTGGCCAATGACGGCCGTGGCATCGTGTTCTTCGAAGGGCGCACCTGGTTTGTGAACGGCGCGCTGGCCGGCGAAGAAGTCGAAGCGCGGGTGCTGGGTGCCCACGGCAAAATCGTCGAGGCGCGCACCGAGCGCGTCTTCAAGGCCAGCGAGCTGCGCCGCCCGGCGCCTTGTGCGCACGTCGGTCGTTGCGGCGGTTGCAGCGTGCAGCATTTGCCCCATGCCGAACAGCTTGCCCTGAAACAGCGCATGCTCGCCGAGCAACTGTCCCGCGTGGCGGGCGTGGAACCGCAAGAGTGGGCCGCACCGTTGAGCGGGCCGGAATTCGGCTACCGTCGCCGCGCCCGCGTGGCCGTGCGTTGGGATGCCAAGGCGAAACACCTGGACGTCGGTTTTCGCGCCGTGGCCAGCCAGGAGATCGTCGCCATCGATGATTGCCCGGTGCTGGTACAGGCCTTGCAACCGATCATGCAGCGCCTGCCGAACATGCTGCGCCGCCTGAGCAAACCGCAGGCCCTGGGGCATGTGGAATTGTTCAGCGGTACGTCCATTGCGGTGTTGCTGCGGCATATGGCGCCGCTGTCCGAAGCGGACCTGCAGGTATTGAACGAATTCTGCGCTTTCCACGAGGCCCAGTTGTGGCTGCAGGGCGAGGGCCAGCCGGCGCCGGTCGACACCGATGCTGTGTTGGGCTTTCCACTGGAACAGTGGAATCTGGAACTGGCTTACCGGCCAGGCGACTTTGTGCAGGTCAACGCCGGCGTCAATGCCGCGATGGTTGCCCAGGCCCTGGAATGGCTGGCGCCACAACCCGACGAACGGGTGTTGGACCTGTTTTGTGGCCTGGGCAATTTTGCCTTGCCACTGGCACGCCAGGTACGCGAAGTGGTGGCGGTGGAAGGTGTGCAGACCATGGTGGACCGGGCGGCCGTGAATGCTGTCAGCAACGATTTGCACAATGCGCAGTTTTTTCAAGCCGATTTGTCCCAGCCTTTGATTGACGCAGAATGGGCCAAACAGGGCTTTTCTGCGGTACTCTTGGACCCACCCCGTGACGGTGCCCTGGAGGTTGTGCGCAAGCTTGCGACCTTGGGTGCCAAGCGTCTGGTGTATGTGTCCTGCAACCCGGCCACGCTGGCGCGGGACACGGTTGAGTTGGTCAGGCAAGGCTACCGGCTAAAACGTGCCGGGATCCTCGACATGTTTCCGCAAACCGCGCATGTCGAGGCCATGGCGTTATTTGAAGCGGGCTAGGATGCCTGTTTAATCCGACTGGCCTGCGTTCTCCAGGGCCTCTGATCTGCCAGGGAGTCCGCAGTAAACGTCGGCGATGATTTTGGCGCATCGAAGGTGCGTCGTAGGGAAGGTAAGCAAGATGGTACAGGTGAGAGCACACCAGCCGATCAACACCGACGGCAGTATCAATCTCGAGGCATGGCTGGACCATGCCATCAGTGTCGATCCGGCACTGGACCGTGAAGCCTTGAAAGCAGCCTGCGAGTTCGCTCGTGAGTCTGAGCAGCAAGACAATGCGGCCAAGAACCTATGGGCCGAAGGCACTTCCAGCTTTCGCACCGGGTTGGAAATCGCTGAGATCCTCGCCGATCTCAAGCTGGACCAGGATTCGTTGATTGCCGCCGTGCTCTATCGCGGCGTGCGTGAAGGGCATATCCCGTTGCCCACCGTCAGCCAGCGTTTCGGCACCGTGGTGGCCAAGCTGATCGACGGCGTGCTGCGCATGGCGGCGATCAGTGCCAGCCTGAGCCCGCGCCAGTCCATGGTGCTGGGCACCCAGGGCCAGGTCGAGAACCTGCGCAAGATGCTGGTGGCGATGGTCGATGACGTGCGCGTCGCCCTGATCAAGCTGGCCGAGCGTACCTGCGCGATCCGTGCGGTGAAGACCGCCGACGACGAAAAACGCAACCGTGTTGCCCGCGAAGTCTTCGACATCTATGCGCCGTTGGCGCATCGCCTGGGCATCGGCCATATCAAGTGGGAGCTGGAGGACTTGTCCTTCCGCTACCTCGAACCCGATCAATACAAACAGATTGCCACGTTGCTGCATGAGCGGCGGCTGGACCGTGAGCGCTTCATTACCGATGTGATGAACCAGTTGCGCTCCGAGTTGCAGGCCACTGGCGTCGAAGCCGACATCAGCGGCCGCGCCAAACACATCTATTCCATCTGGCGCAAAATGCAGCGCAAGGGCCTGGCCTTCAGCCAGATCTACGATGTGCGTGCGGTGCGCGTGCTGGTGCCGGAAATGCGCGACTGCTACACCGCGCTGGGGATCGTCCACACCCTGTGGCGGCACATTCCCAAGGAGTTCGACGACTACATCGCCAACCCCAAGGAAAACGGCTATCGCTCGTTGCACACGGCGGTGATCGGCCCCGAGGGCAAGGTGCTGGAAGTGCAGATCCGCACCCACGCCATGCACGAAGAGGCGGAACTTGGGGTATGCGCGCACTGGCGCTACAAGGGTACCGACGTCAAGGCCGGGTCCAACCAGTACGAAGAGAAAATCTCCTGGCTGCGCCAGGTGTTGGAATGGCACGAAGAACTCGGCGACATCGGCGGCCTGGCCGAACAGCTGCGCGTGGATATCGAGCCGGACCGGGTCTACATCTTCACCCCAGACGGCCACGCCATCGACTTGCCCAAGGGTGCCACGCCGCTGGACTTCGCCTACCGCGTGCACACCGAGATCGGCCACAACTGCCGGGGCGCCAAGATCAACGGGCGCATTGTGCCGCTCAACTACAGCCTGCAGACCGGTGAACAGGTCGAGATCATCACCAGCAAGCACGGTACGCCGAGCCGCGACTGGCTGAACCCGAACCTGGGCTACATCACCACGTCGCGGGCGCGGGCGAAGATCGTCCACTGGTTCAAACTGCAGGCGCGCGACCAGAACGTCGCTGCCGGTAAAACCTTGCTCGAGCGCGAACTGGCACGCCTGGGCCTGCCTCAGGTGGACTTCGACAAGCTGGCCGAAAAGGCCAACATGAAGATCGCCGAAGACATGTTCGCCGCCCTCGGTGCCGGCGATCTGCGCCTGGCCCAACTGGTAAACCTGGCCCAGCAACTGGTCGAGCCGGAACGCGGCAGCGAACAGCTGGAACTGATCCCGCGCAAGGCCACCGGCTACAAGCCTGGCAAGCGTGGCGATATCCAGATCCAGGGCGTGGGCAACCTGATGACTCAGATCGCCGGCTGCTGCCAGCCGCTGCCGGGGGATGCCATCGTCGGCTATATCACCCAGGGCCGCGGTGTAAGCATTCACCGCCAGGATTGCGCCTCGGTGCTGCAACTGGGCGGGCGTGAGCCGGAGCGGATCATCCAGGTCAGCTGGGGGCCGGTGCCGGTGCTCACTTACCCGGTGGACATCGTCATCCGTGCCTACGACCGTTCCGGGTTGCTGCGTGATGTGTCGCAGGTGCTGCTCAATGAGCGGATCAACGTACTGGCGGTCAACACCCGCTCGAACAAAGAGGACAACACCGCGCTGATGTCCCTGACCATCGAGATTCCGGGGCTGGACGCACTGGGACGGTTGCTGGGGAGGATTTCCCAGTTGCCGAATATCATCGAGACGCGGCGTAACCGTACCCCATGATGTATACGCTCGAAGACCTGCTGCACCTGATGAGTCGCCTGCGGGACCCGCAATATGGGTGCCCGTGGGACATCAGGCAAACCTACGCCACCATCGTCCCGCACACGTTGGAAGAGGCCTACGAAGTCGCCGACGCCATCGAGCGCGGCGACTTCGATCATCTGCAAGGTGAGTTGGGCGACCTGCTGTTCCAGGTGGTGTACTACAGCCAGTTGGCCCGGGAAGAAGGGCGCTTCGAATTTGCCGGGGTGATCGACAGCATCACGCGCAAGCTGATCCGTCGCCATCCCCATGTGTTCCCCACCGGCGACCTGTATGCGCCGCTGGATATCCCGCAGTTGAGCGAAGAACAGGTCAAGGAACGCTGGGAGCAGATCAAGGCCGAGGAGCGCGCGCAGAAGTCCGACGTGCCGGAGCAGCTTTCCCTGCTGGACGATGTACCCACCGCGTTGCCGTCCCTTTCCCGTGCCGCCAAATTGCAGAAGCGCGCCAGCCAGGTCGGGTTCGACTGGCCCTGCGCCTTGCCGGTGGTGGATAACGTGCGCGAAGAGCTGGATGAAGTGCTCGAAGCCATGGCCGATAACGACCCGGCGGCGATTGCCGACGAGGTCGGCGACCTGCTGTTTGCGGCGGTCAACCTGGCCCGTCACCTCAAGGTCGACCCGGAAACCGCGCTACGGGGCGCCAATGCCAAGTTCGAACGACGCTTCCGATTTATCGAACAGGCATTGCGCGATACCCGCCGTCCCATGGAAGATTGCACCCTCGAAGAGTTGGACGCCCTGTGGGGCGAAGCCAAACGTCAGGAAAAGAATGTGTCCAGCTGCGGTTGAGCAGTTGCCTAAGTGAGTAAGCACCATGAGCCTTTCCCTTCGCGACCAGTTGCTCAAAGCAGGTCTGGTCAATCAAAAGCAGGCCAAGCAGGTCGGCAAAGAGAAACAGAAACAGCAGCGCCTGGTCCATAAAGGCCAGATCGAGGCCGACGACACCCAGGCCCGCCTGGCGGCCGAGGCGCACGCCGAGAAGGTCAAGCGCGACCAGGAGCTGAACCGCCAGCAGCAGGAAAAAGCCGAGGCCAAGGCCCGCACGGCCCAGGTCAAGCAACTGATCGAGACCTCGCGCCTGCCCAAGCTGACCACCGAGGACTACTACAACTTCGTGGACGACAAGAAGGTCAAGCGCCTGTCGGTCAACACGCTGATGCGCAACAAGCTGAGCAACGGCTCCCTGGCGATCGTGCACCACGGTGGCGGTTATGAGGTGATCCCGCGTGAAGCGGCGCTGAAGATCCAGGAGCGCGCACCGGAGCGTATCGTGCAGCTCAATATCCTTACCGAAAGCCAGGTGCCGGATGAAGATGATCCCTACGCCGCCTACCAGATCCCGGATGATCTGATGTGGTAAGGCTGCAAGCCTCAATTGTGGTGAGCAGGCTTGCCTGTGGTGAGCGGGCTTGCCCCGCGTTGGGCCGCGAAGCGGCCCCAAAACACAAACCCCGCTCAAAAGGCGGGGTTTGTGCTTTCAGCGCCGCGTGTTACCAGTCCACGGCATAACTCACGCTGAAGGTCCGACCTTCGGCATTCGGGTACGGTGCTCGCGCGTTGGCCTGGGCAAACATGTTCTGGTAATTGCGGTTGCTGAGGTTGTAGATCGCCCCCTCCAGGCGACCCACAGGCAAGCGTACCGAACCCAGCAGGTCGACCAGGGTGTAGCCCTGGATATCGCGGCCGTTGTTGTCCTTGAACGCGGCGTCATAGTCGGCCAGGCGCATGGCTTGCAGGCGCAGGCTGTAGTCGTCGTGGTCATAGCCGACAAAGGCGGTGGTCTTGGCGGGGGAGATGCGCGTGGCCGGCAAGTCGATCCATTTGCCGTTTTGTCGGGTCTCGCCTTTGGCATACGCGTAAGTACCGCCGACCGACCACTGGTCAGTGACGTTGTACGTCAGGCTGGTTTCAATGCCGCGCACGCGTTCTTTCTGGTTGATCAGGCGCAGCACGCGATCATTGGCGTCATAGAACTGGGTGACATCCGAAGTGTTTTCATACGCCGTGACGTTGGCCAGCCATTTGTCCCAGTTGCCACGCCAGCCCAGCTCATAGCTGTCGACCTTGAGGGCTTGGGCATTGAGCTTCTGAATGTCGTACTGGCTGTTGACGTCCCGCAGGAAACGTTGGATGTCCGGCAGGGAAAAGCCCTGGCTGTAGTTGACGAATACATCCTGGTTTTCGCTCAGGTGATACACCGCCCCGAGGTTATAGAGGGTGTCGTCATATTTGAGGGTGCCGCCCGGCAGGGTAGCGCGGTTACCGGTCTGAACGATTTCGCCATAGGCAATGCTGTCGTCGATCCGGCTCTCGATCCACTCGCGGCGCACACCGCCACGCAAGGTCCAGTCGTCGATGTCGTAGGACAGTTGGCCAAAAATCGCCTTGGTGGTAGTGGTGATGTCCGGCCCCATCTCGAACGTGGTGCCGGTCTTGGTGTAGGTCAGGCCATTGACCCGGTACTGGTCGCCGCGCTGGCGTGAGGTTTCGTGATCATAGTCAGCGCCCCAGACCAGGTTGCCGGTCGCCGGGCCGATATCCGGCATTTGCGTGTCGATGGCTGCGCGCACGCCATAGACGTCCTGCACGCTGTTGTTGTCGGAAACCCCTGCGCGACCGCGGGACAGGTCCGGGAAAAACAGCGCGTCGGCCCGGCGCCAGTAGCTTTCGACCTGCAAGCCCTGTCCGAAGAACGCTTTGTCGGAGTAGTTGAGGTTGACCGCCTGGTTGTGTGTGAACGGTTGATCGTCCAGGTCCAGGCCTTTGACCGCAACGGCGGTGGTGGTGATGCGTGGGTTCTTGGTGTAACGGGTGTCCTGTTCGTCTTTGTAATCTTGCAGGGACAGGCTGATCTTCTTGTCGTCATCCAGCGTGTAGCCGAAGCGACCTTGCAGGTCGTAGGTCTGGGTATCCATGTTGCTGCCCTGGGACGTGTCCTGGGGAATGCGCTTGCCGTTGCCGTCGAACTGGTCGTTGCGCTGCACGCCGTTCGCCGATACGTACCAGTCCACCGGGCCCTTGCGCCCAGTAGCGCTTTGGAACGCCTCGTAGGCAAAGCCCTTGTGACTGAAGTTATTGCCGCTGGTCATGCCGATCTTGCTGCTGAAGGCGAGGTCTTCACCTTGGTTACGCTTGGTGATGATATTGATGATGCCGCCTGAGGCGCCCGCGCCATAAACGCTGCTCGCTCCGGAGATCACTTCGATGCGCTCGATGCTTTCCGGCGCAACGCTGTTGAGCTGGCGGAAGTTGTCGCGTGTGGCGTTCTGGGACACGCCGTCGATCAGGATCAGCGTATTGCGTCCGCGCAGGGTCTGGCCGAAGTTGCTCATGCCACCGCTGGAAGGGGCAATGCCTGGCACCAATTGCCCGAGAATATCCGCGACCCGGCGCCCCGCGGCTGTTTGCTGGCGGATCTGGGTTTCGTCGATGACCTGTACGGAGCCTGGAATCGCGGCAATGCTGGTTTCACTGCGCGTGGCCGAGACGACGGTGGCCTGCAATTGCAGGTTGGTGGGCTCGGCCTCGGACTGATCGGCCCAGGTCGGTGCGCTTATCGATCCCATCAGTGGCAGCAGCGCTGCCCATTGCGACTTTCTCATGATCTTGCCTTTCAATTATTAGACGTATTGACAGAAAAAACAGGCATAGCGGGTGTTCGGGTGAACGAGCGGATGATGCGGATACCCAGGGCGGCCAAGGCGTACGTGAGTGCAACCAGCCAGAAGCTGTGTGCCAGGCCTACCATCCCCATGCCGATACCACCCAGCAAGGCACCGCCTAGCGCTCCCGCCTTGGCGGCGCTGTTGCCGATGCCCAGGGCAAACCCCTGTTGGGCGGGCGCAACGGTATTGGCGATCAACGTATAGGCGACCGGCAGCAAGGCGCCTTGCCACATGCCCCACAGCAGCCGGCTGGCGATGAAGCCCAGCCATTCGCTGGCCAGCGCCGTGCACGCCAGGGTCAAGGCGCAGGCCCAGGTGACCCATTCGATGATGCGCAGCGTGTGTGCAGGCGGGTGTCGGTCGAACAGGCGACCCCAGAGCGGTGCGGACAGGGCCAGGGTCAGTGCGCTGGCGGCATAGCTGGCACCGATCAACCAGCCTGGCGCATGCAGGACGTCCGCGACGTATAGGGCGTAAAACGGCTGGGGCATCATTTTGGCAGCCTGGATCAGTACGATGATCCCCAACATTGCGCCGAGCCAGCCTTTGGGCAGGGCGGTGGGCGTGGTGGCATGAGTCTTTCGCAGGCGCTGGGTGTCGCTGGGCAAGAACAGGCTGACCAGCGCGCATACCAGGCAGACGGCGGTAGCGCTGTAGCACAGCAGGGCGAATCCGGAGATATCCATCAGCCAGCCACCCAACACCGGACCGGCCAGCGAACCCACGGCGGTGGCGGATTGCAGGCGGGCCATTATGTGTCCGCGCCCACTGTCGCCGCAGCACGCCAGCGCATAGGCTTGGGCGGCCGCGATAAAACCCGCCAGTGCACCTTGTGCCACGCGGATCGCGACCAGCAGCCAGGGATCGAAGGTCAGGGCGGCCAGCGCCTGACAGGCCGCCAGCGCCAGCAGCGCCCGAATGATCATCGGCTTATGCCCGGTTCGGTCGCCCAGGCGACCCCACAGGGGCGTCAGGATCATCGCTGCCATCATCGGTCCGGCGTATACCAGCGACGACAGCAGGCCGGTGTAATGGGCGCCGGCATCGCCAAGCAGCCTCTGGATCTGCAAAGGCCAGAAGGGGCCGCTCATTTCCATGGCACCCATCGACACCAACTGGATGACCACCAACAAACGCAGTGCAGTGCTGTTAGCCGGCATGTGCGGCGCCGCTCAGCGGGTTCGGCAGGCGCCCGACGATATCGGCGTGACTGTCCAGCAGCCGCATCCGCATGAACGACTTGGCTGGCCACGGCTGCTCCAGCAGCGCTGCACGTTCGGTTTCCCAGCGTTGGGGAGCGACCTCGTTGCGCATGCGATCAAAGCACTGGCTGACTTGGGTCGCGAGTTCGTTCCACAGTTGCGCCTGGGGAATATCGAAGTAGCGGGCACTGAGCAGCACCAGCTCGCCCAGGTGGCACATGAATACCGTGTGCAGCAGCTTGTCACGGACAAAACCGGCATCGTCGTAAAGGGTCATCCCGGGGTCATGCAGTTCGATGTCCAGGCCGTGGGCATGCAAGGTCTGGCGGTCGATGCGAATATCGCCAAAATCACGCAACAGCAGGCGGCTCAACTGCCCGTCTGCGGCCATGACCATGAAGGCGTTCTGCTGATGGGCCTCGAACGCCACACCGTAGCGCAGGTACATCCCCAGCAGGGCCGGCACAGTGATCGCTGCATAGTCTCGAAAGAACGCGAGCATGGCCGGTGCATTGTCCTGGCCTTTACTCAAACGTACCCATTGTCTCAGCAAAGGCTGCCCGTGTTGGTCGATGGCAAACAGGCTACCTACCGGAACGGCCATTTCCCCCGGTTGTAGCAGGCTCTGGGGGTTGTCGCGGTAGAGCACGGCCAGGTGGCGGGCGTGTTCGTCATTCACCGGTTGGGGGTTGAAATGCACGCCGATCCGCTCGGGGACGATGTTCAGGAGTTTCTGGATCGCGGGTTCGCGCGCCAGGATCGTTTGCAGCAAGTGACTGATCCGCGGCCCCATGCGCGCCGAGCGTGGCGATACCGTGCGCTGTACGCTGGTCAGGCGCAGTGAGACCGGGAGCTTGACCATGGGCGCGCCGCCCTGGCCATCAGGCAATACGGTCCGGAAGGACATGGTGGGGTGGGCGGTAAACGCGACGATGTCGGTCAGCACCAGCAGTCGGTCGCCGATTTCGTTGGCGAACAACCGGGGCAGTTCCTGTTGGGCTTGCCAAGGGTGCGCAGGCAGCGGCAAATACTCACTGGCTTCCAGGCCCTGGGCCGTCAGCGCTGCGGTCAATTGCTGCGCAGCACGTGGAAAGTGGGCTTGCCACCATTGCCAGTAATCAGCGGTATCGGCCAGCGTTTCCACGTGGGCGTACTGGTGGTGCAGCGCGCACAGCAACACCGGGAAGCGCGCTTCGAACTCCGGTGAGAAGTCGATGACCTGGTGGGTGTCCAAACCCAGTTTGGTTTTGTAGTTGGGGTGCCAGGGGTGGCCCAGCGTGCCCCACTGCTCAAGCACGGAAGTCGGGTTGGTAACGCTTGGCTCATCCTTGAGATGACTCAGCAGGTTGTCCTGATGGGACGGGCCCATCGAGGCGTGCAGCCTCAGGCTCCATTGCTCGTGGAAGGCCAGGCAGAGCGTATCGTTGACAAAACTGTCGTCGATCTCGCTGTTCAGGCGGCTCAATACCTGCGGGGCGGCAGGTGTTTCGAGGGTGTCGTTGAGCAGCGTCAGCAACTGCGATGGGAATTGGATCTTCCGTGCGGCCTGTCCAGTTTGCACAAGCGTCACCGCGCCACGCAGGTCCCAGCTGGCCATGCGCCCGGCACGCAGGTGGTCGAAACGCAGGCAGGCGTGATCGGACAGCGGTAGGTGGTGGCGGCCTTGTTCGTCTTGGGTGAGTGTATCGGGTGCCAGCAGGCCTTCACGGAACAGGGCCTGGATCAGGCGTTGAAAGCTGCGTTCGGCGGCGGGTGCGAGGGTGTCGATCAGGGCTTCGAGGGTGACGTTGTGAGTCTGGAACTGGGGCGTAACCAGTGCTTCACCCCAGCGTTTGAGCAATTGTTGGTCTGGCGTATTGCTGCATCCGTTCGTCATGATGAATTCCGTTTTCATGGGCGTGCTGAAAGGTGGTGGATATTATCGAGAATCATTTCCAATTGTCTATTTGCTGATACAATTTTACTGAATCGTTTATGCCCGCCGTGCAGTTTGCCAAAACGAAAAACCCCGCTCGAAGGCGGGGTCGTCGGGGGTAGGCCCTCCAGCTGCGTGGGGCTGGGGCCTACGAGATTTCAGGTGTTCAGGAGCTTTGTGTCTGGCGTCTCATCTCAAGGGCTTCGAGCTCGTTCTTATAATTATGAGCGTCGCTCTCGTTGTGAAACATGCCGACCAACAGGTCTTGCTGGTGTACATCCCAGATGTGAATCCCATGGCCCAGTGCTTCGTGGGACATATGTTCGTCGTCGCGTTCAGTTACTTTTACAGTCATCTGCTTGCTCCAATCTCTGGTGGATCTGCGGCAAGTCGTCGCAGGCCTTTGTTATATGTTTTGTTAGCTTGCTAAGTAAACCGACTTTTCGCGCAACAAATCATTGCAGCAAACGCAACAGTGCTGCAGGCCGCGTAAACCGCGACATTACGCCGCAGGGTGCTGAGTTTTATGACGAAAGTTTCATGTTCAAGTCAGGCATTGAACCCTTTGTTGGCCCGGCTATCGCCATCGGGGACAAGCCCCCTCCCACATTTTGATCGGTGAACACAACCAAGTGTGGGAGGGGGCTTGCCCCCGATAGCGGTAGAGGTTTGAACACCAAATCCATAGGCGAAAAAAAGCCCCGCATTCGCGAGGCTCGTTGTTCCAGCTACCGATCAGCTACCTTTGACAGCCTTACCGTCAACAGTGCCGTCCTGCAGCATGATGTTGTATTCCTTGCCATCGGTTTCTACCTGGCGCAGGGCAACCAGAATGCCGCCCTGGTCCTTGGCAAACCACATCTGGGTGATGCGCTTGCTTTGTGTCGGGTCACGCACGCGCTCAACCTTGATCGCATCGATGGAGCCGACCTTGGTCTGGACCTTTTCCGGGCCAATCACGCGGAAGTCGTAGGTGTCGACGTCGGTGCCTTCGACCACGTTGTAGCTCATGCTTTTCTTGCCGGCGGCCACATCGCGTTGCAAGGCCAACTGGTAGGTCGACTTGTCGAGCATGCCGCTTTGCAGGGGCACGTTGACCGGGTCTTTGTTTTCAAAGCCGGTGACTTTCTTGGCGGTCTGGTCGAAATCCAGATTGATTTTCTTCGCCTTGCCCAGGCCGCCGCGTTCGAAGGTGTAGCTCTTCGGTTGCAGGGTGTCCTTGTCAAACAGGATCACGCTGGTTTCGGTGAGGCTGGCGATCATCATGGAAGCCTTGAAATTCAAGGTCCAGGAGCCGTCGCCGTTCTTGGCCAGGCTGCGTTCGGCCGAACCACTCATGGGCAACTGTTTCCAGTCGGCGGTGTAGCTGACGGAGAAGGGGTGAAGGTCTGCTGCTTGCACGGCTGGCAAGGCGAACAGCGCAAAAGCGAAGAGCAAGGCGCGACGCATAAAATCTCCTAGGTTCGAATCAAGTGGCCGCTGGCCGCGAGTAACTGACCGTCCAATAATGCACCCTGGTCACCAAGAATCAACCGCCCCTCGGCAAACCAGCGAACGGCCAGCGGGTAAATCCTGTGTTCCTGGGCGTGAACCCGTTGCGCAAGCGTCTGCGCCGAGTCGTCAGACTCTACCGGAACCACTGCCTGTACGACCAGAGGCCCGCCATCGAGTTCCTCGGTGACAAAGTGCACACTGCAGCCATGCTCGCTGTCGCCGGCCTCGAGCGCACGCTGGTGCGTGTGCATGCCTTTGTACTTGGGCAGCAGGGAAGGGTGGATATTCAACAAGCGCCCGGCGTAATGCCGCACGAAGTCAGCGCTGAGGATGCGCATGAAGCCGGCGAGTACTACGAGCTTGGGGTTGAAGGCGTCGATCAGTTCGATCAAGGCGCGGTCGAAGGCCTCGCGACCGTCGAACGCCTTGTGATCCAGCGAGCGGGTGTCGATACCCGCGTCCCTGGCGCGTTGCAGGCCGTAGGCGTCGCTGCGGTTGGAGATCACCGCAGCAATGCGCACCGGGTTGTCGCCGGTGCGCGTGCTGTCGATCAGGGCCTGCAAGTTACTGCCGGTGCCGGAGAGCAGCACCACGACATCACAGGTCTGAGACATTAATGAGCCTTGAGGTTCTTCAGCTCAACCTGAGCCGCGCCTTCGGCAGCGGTGGCGATCTGGCCGATGACCCAAGGCTGCTCGCCGGCTTCGCGCAGTACGTTCAGCGCGGTTTCAACGTGCTCCTGAGCCACGCAGATGACCATGCCGACGCCGCAGTTCAGCACGCGGTGCATCTCGGTTTCGTCGACGTTGCCTTTCTCTTGCAGCCAGTCGAATACTGCCGGACGCTGCCAGCTGGCCACGTCAACGATGGCCTGGGCGCCTTTTGGCAGCACGCGCGGGATGTTGTCCAGCAGGCCACCGCCGGTGATGTGGGCCATGGCCTTGACGGCGCCAGTGTCCTTGATCAGCTTGAGCAACGGCTTGACGTAGATGCGGGTCGGGGCCATCAGCAGGTCCGTCAGCGGCTTGCCGTCGAGCTGGGTGTTCTCGATCTCGGCGCCGGACACTTCGATGATCTTGCGGATCAGCGAGTAACCGTTGGAGTGCGGGCCGGAGGATGGAAGGGCGAGCAGGGCATCGCCGGCGGCAACCTTGGAGCCGTCGATGATCTCGGCTTTTTCCACGACGCCGACGCAGAAGCCGGCCAGGTCGTAGTCTTCACCTTCGTACATGCCTGGCATTTCAGCGGTTTCGCCGCCGACCAGGGAGCAACCCGACAGTTCGCAGCCGGCGCCGATGCCGGTGACCACTTGGGCCGCGGTGTCCACGTTCAGCTTGCCGGTGGCGTAGTAGTCGAGGAAGAACAACGGCTCGGCGCCGCACACCACCAGGTCATTGACGCACATGGCGACCAGGTCGATGCCGATGGTGTCGTGCTTGTTCAGGTTCAGCGCCAGGCGCAGCTTGGTGCCCACGCCGTCGGTGCCGGACACCAGTACAGGCTGCTTGTAGCCGGCCGGGATCTCGCAGAGGGCGCCAAAACCGCCCAGGCCGCCCATGACTTCAGGGCGCGCAGTGCGCTTGGCGACGCTCTTGATGCGTTCGACCAATGCTTCACCGGCGTCGATGTCTACACCGGCGTCCTTGTAGCTCAGGGAGGGTTGC
>Ga0207706_10000169_pt1 | contig 72350 bp, 65 predicted proteins | sample KBSC53metaG_FD_184318 | JGI IMG/M metagenome (GOLD analysis project Ga0207706, IMG submission 184318) | Corn rhizosphere microbial communities from Kellogg Biological Station, Michigan, USA - KBS C5-3 metaG (SPAdes) (version 2) | ecosystem: Host-associated > Plants > Roots > Rhizosphere > Soil ... | reverse complement strand
AATTCGTAACTGACTACCTGGCTCTCGTTGGCGATTCATCGGATAACATTCCCGGTGTGCGTGGAATCGGCGACAAGACCGCAGCCGAGCTGGTAAAAACCTATGGTCACCTCGAGTCGATTCTCGAGCACGCTCCAGAGATCACCAAGAAACGGCCGCGTGAAGCCCTCCTGCAGCATTCCGAGAATGCGCGGTTATCGAAGGAATTAGTAACTATTCGCGACGATTTACCGGTCTCGCTCGATCTCGAGTCTCTCAAGCTCAAGGAGCCGGACTATCTGCGTCTCCGCGATCTTTACATCGACCTCGAATTCCACTCTCTCGCAAAGGACATCGCGGTTCAGGCACCGGCCAAGGAAAAGCCGCAGAGATCGTTCAACTACCGAACCGTCGATACAATTGAAGGGCTGAGTCAGGTAATCGAGCGAGCGCGCGAAACGAATCTCATTTCAATCGATACCGAAGCATTTGCCGATGCGAGCAGCCCGAATCCAGCGGATCCTCTTCGCTCCCGATTGATTTCGCTTTCAATCGGACTCGGCAATGGCGAGGCATACTATCTTCCGCTCGCCCATCGCCTGCCGCAGAGCGGGCAAGGCGAGCTCCTTGTCGATGTACCAGGCGATCGCTCCGCCACCGATGCCCCCGAGGAGCGCGGACTCATTCGTGGTGGGGATGAGGTCTTTCCGGAAGTAACGAGCTCGAAGAAGAAGAAAACCAATGGCGACTCGCTGAGCATCGCCGCGCGGATGATGCGAGAGAAGCGTCCGACGAATGTCCGGAACCTGCCATCCCTCGCCGCGCCTGAAATGAAGCCGCTCCGCGACCTTCTCGCGGATCCATCCATCCGCAAGACGGCGCATAACGCAAAATTCGACCTGCTGCTTCTGAGAACGCTCGGGATCGAGCTCGCAGGGTTCGATTTCGACACCATGCTTGCCAGTTACGTTCTCGACCCGGGTCGTCGCTCACACGGGCTCGACGTGCTGAGTCTCGAGTTCCTCGATCACACAATGACGTCGTACGCCGACCTGTGTGGCAAGGGCCGGTCGGAGATTCCGTTTGAGGAATGTCCTGTCGATGCCGCGCGCGACTACTCCTGCGAGGAAGCCGACATGGTACTGCGGCTGCGCGAAATCTTCGAGCCGCAGCTCGAGACCTACGAATTGGCTCGCCTTCTCGACGGCGTCGAGTTGCCGCTCGTCAACGTGCTGGCGGAAATGGAGTGGACAGGTATCGAGATCGATCTACCGTACTTCACCTCGCTAAAACAGCGCTTTAGCGCCGGGCGCGAGGAAGTCGAGCGGCAGATCTATCAGACCGCGGGCACCGAGTTCAACATCAACTCGAATACACAGCTCCGCGAAATCCTGTTCGACCGCTTGAACCTGCCCGTTCTCAAACGAACGAGCACCGGCCCGTCTACGGATGCAAGCGTGCTTACCGAGCTCGCCGAGGAAGGCCACACTCTGCCAACCTTGTTGATGGAGTACCGCGAGCTCTCCAAGCTCGAGAGTACGTATATCGATGCGCTGCCGAGACTGGTGAACCCCACAACGGGGCGACTGCACACGTCATACAATCAGACCGTTGCTACGACCGGGCGTCTGTCTTCGAGCGATCCGAATCTTCAAAACATCCCAATCAGGCGCGAGCTCGGTCGTGACATCAGACGTGGGTTCATTCCGCGACGTGGTTGGCAGCTGCTTGCCGCCGACTACTCGCAGATCGAGCTCCGACTGTTGGCACATCTCTCACGTGACCCGGCGTTCGTCGAGGCATTTCGCGCCGGCGGCGACATTCACCGGCAAACAGCTGCGCTGATCTTTGATGTGCCCCTCGAGGAAGTAACCGGCACAATGCGCAGTCGCGCGAAGACGATCAACTTCGCGACGATCTACGGTCAAGGCGCCCACGCGCTTTCCCGCCAGCTCAGCATCGAGCACGCTGAAGCGAAGGAGTTCATCAGCCGATACTTCGAGCGGTTTCAGGGCGTGCGGAACTATCTCGATGCAATGGTCGCCTTTGCTCGTGAAAACGGCTATGTGCAGACGATCTTCGGCCGTCGCCGCTATATCCCCGAGCTGAGAGAGAGAAATTTCAACATTCGTGCGTTCGGAGAGCGAACGGCTGCGAACTCACCGATACAAGGGTCGGCCGCGGATCTGATCAAGATCGCGATGATCAGAATCGACGACGCACTGCGTACGAAGCATTTGAAGAGCAAAATGCTGCTGCAGGTTCACGACGAGCTCGTTTTCGAAGGGCCGCCGGACGAACTCGAGGAATTGCAGACACTCGTCAAGTACGAGATGGAAAACGCCGCAGAGTTATCTGTGCCACTGGTGGTCGACCTTGGCGTTGGAGCAAACTGGCTGGAAACGAAGGAATAGCTCCAGCTAGTAGTGGGCAGGATGTTTTTCAAACGCTGCCCAGTAAGCCCCCACGAACAGGCTCACCAGGTAGAGCGTGGCCAGCCACACCGATCCGGAGAGTATTCCTACCACTGCCGTCTGGAGAGCGTAAGCAACCAGCACGAGCCCGACACCGAAGGTCATTGTGAGCATCGCAGGATGGTCTGCATCGGTGCTCCGTCTCTCAGCGATCGATCTCGCGATTCGGATCGGCAACTCGTGAGTGAAATGCCCCCACGCTGCAGCCTCTGCAATCAGCCATTTCGCCAGGAAAGTCTTTGCGCGCGGGTCTGCTGATGGTGGCTCTGGAGGCAGTCCGGCAAGCTCGGATACGCTGCGCAGGCGCTGCGCGATCTCCTGTGTCAGCGCTCCGACATCGTCATTGGGCCACGCATCGAGCTTTAACGGCTCACCGATCCGCACGCCGACGATCGATCCGGGAACAGCCTTGTTCTCGAAGGTCAGCCCGATAGGCAGAACCCGGAGATTTCTTATCGACTCCTCATCGCGTGCGCGGAGAGCAAGCCTTGCAAGTCCGCTCTTGAGGGGCTCGAGCCCGCTCTCATTGTGACTCTTCCCTTCCGGAAAAATGAGAACAGCGCCGGAACGAGTGAGCACTCTGAGAATCTCGCGAAACGCATTTGCATTACGCGCGCGGTCAAGTGATCCGTTTGTCTTTGCGGATTCATCACTTGCCCTCCGCAATGGTACTACGCCAACGATCCTGAACAGCACCGCCAGCAGCGGATTCTCGATGAGCGTAGCCTTGGCCGTCATGGCGATCCGACGTGGCATTATCCACCCGGCAATAAGCGAATCCACGAGTGCATTCTGATGGTTGGCCGCGATGAGAACCGGACCGTCGGCCGGAATGTTCTGTTCTCCGACGATGCGGATCTCCCGATAGAACCAGTGCAGGGCAATACCTGCAACCCACTTCAGAAAACGATAGATCATTTCGATCTGGCTCTCGAGAAGTTGTCAGGCACGCCACGCAGCATCCATAGGGCGAGCGTCATTCCAATGGCGACGGTGACCACACCCGCCCGGTAGGCGAATCCGGTTCCCATCGAAGGTGTCAGACCATCCACCGCAAGCGCCCAGATGAAAGGACCTACGACAGCTGCCGCTCTCGAGGAGAGCACCATGAGACTGAAGAAGCGGCCAGCTTCGACGTCGGGAACCAGGCTCAGCAACAGCGGCCGCTCGGATGTGGAAACACCGCCGTAAATGAATCCGATGCAGGCGCCCACGACCCAGAACACGCTTCTCGAGGGCGCGGCGACCATCGCGACGAGTAATACAATCCAGCTCGCAAGAACCCATGAAAGAGTTCTCTTCGGACCGTAGCGATCGACAAGACGGCCAATGAGATAACTGCCAACAACCGCTGGAACCGTAAGTATTACGAACAACGTAGCTTCAGCACCCTTTACGAAACCCATCGCGAAAATCGCGTAAAGCGCCATGTTCGCGATGATTGTCCCCATCGCATCCTGATAAAGAAAGGATGTGATGATGAATCTCATGGTTCCCGGGTAATTCCTGGCCTCTCTCAGCGTGTTACGGACATCACTGAATGCCTCACGCCATGCTACGCGCTTTCCGCGAATGACATTGTGGTCACGGCAGAAAATGAACAGCGGTAGAGAGAAGATCAGGAACAACAGCGCCGTCGGAGCAAATGTGGAAACTCGCCCTCCCGGAGCGGTGAAGGGTACAGCGCTGCGCAAAAACTCGACAACGTTTTCCGGAACCTTGCCGAGGATCGGCATCTGTCCCGTAAAGAAAGGGAAAGTCAGAATCACGCCAGTAATCGAGCCCACATAACCGAGCGCAGTACCGAGTCCGGATAACCGTCCCCGATGATCGACCGGGACCAATTCCGACATCATTGCGTTGTAAAACGGCTGTGCTCCCTGGTACGTGTAGTTTGCGATCGTGAACGCGGCGAGTACCCCGAAGAGAGCGATTGCGGGATTCATGGTTGGTGATGTTGCCGCGGAGACGACTCCTTCTCCGATAAGAGGCAATCCTTTTTCGCCAAGCACTGCGATCAGGACAGTCGATGCACAAGCAATGAGTGTGAAGCCAACGACCCACGGCTTGCGCCTCTGGGTTGCATCGGAGATCGCTCCGAACACGGGTATCGAAACGACCACCAGCGCTGAAGCGATCCCGTTCACGATTGCGTACAGTGTGTTCGAGTGCCCGAGATCGGCAACGAGCCAAGCAGCGAAGTAGAGCGTCGCGATATTCATCGAGAACACCGTGTTCGCAAAATCGTAGAGAGCCCAGCTGATTCTCTCTCTGAATGGCGCAAGCGGCGGGTTCAGGTCGCCAGTTCTCGCCGCGCCGAATTGGGTGTCTGCCGTTTTCGCGTCCAATGAGCTTACGGTGGCTGAGTCCATAGTCCTCTTCGCGTTTGCCTGCGCGTTTATGCTACCGCCGGTTGCGGATTGCTCAAATACGTATGGTGACGTAGCACCCGGCGTAGTCTCGACGGTCTGAAAGTCGCTGGACAAATTACAGCTATGACACCTCGCCTGAGTCTCGCGCCCGTACTGACGATTGCTGCTGTAATGGGGTGCCGCGGAGAGAATGCGCAAAAGGCTGATTCGGCCCGAGGATCACTCTCGCCGGTCTATCCCTCCAGTCCGGCGATAAATCCAAACTGGAATGCCGAAGCAGGACCTGTAATCGTCTTATCGCGCGGCAGTGACAACGACAGTATCGCGGTGGTGTTGCCGGAAGTGACTGACAGCGTGCTGGAGGGACTGCAAGGCGAAGCGGCACCCATTGCCGGCTTGAGCTTCGACCTTTTCGGACGACAAGGAATGGTTGCGTCCGCAACAGCCGCTTCACCGATTGCTGCAGCTGATACTTCTCAGGATTGTGTTGCCTGGCCTGCAGCGAGACTTCGTTCCGGACAGTCAGGCTGGGAAGTCGGATTCGTCAGCAAGCACGCGACAGCAATTCCGCTGGATTCGCTGGCGGGACTTTCAAGTGCGGACTCGTCGGCGCTGGCAGTTGCTCTGGCACAGACAGCAGCATCGCTGCAAATCGCATCCGATCCAAACTTTCGTGGTCTCCCCTTCAGAGTGATTTCGGCGTACACCTTTCGTCTCGATTCAACAGACGTAGTTGTTGCAAACGTTGTCCGCACAGTGAATGAGGAAGCCAACCCCCGTGTGGAGCATCTCGTCATTTTCGGGGAGAGACCACGGGGGGCGAGCGGTAAATACAACGTGAGCTACTATAGTCGAAGCGCAGGACGCGAAGAATCCGCTCAGGCGACTGATGTCCTGGCAGTGGTGCGAATAGGTACGGCGAAACGCCCTGTTGTCGTAGTGAACGTGGCTAACGACGAGGGCAGTACTCTCGGGCTGGTGGAGCGGACAGCGCCAGGAAAGTGGACGGCAACCTGGCACAGCGCGTTCACTGACTGTTGATCGTGATCTGCGCCCCGTTCCCTAGAGACCGGTCGGTGCTCGGACGAAGGTGCTCGGGACGTTGTACTTCTTGCCGAGATGTTCCGCTAATGCACGGACGCCGAGAGTCTCTGTAGCGTAGTGCCCGGCGTATATGATCGTAAGGTCACTCTCTTCCGCCTGGATCGCTGTCCAGTGTGGACCCTCACCCACAATCAGAGTATCAGCTCCCATTTTGATTGCTTCCTTCATGGTATCTGTCGATGCTCCAGCACCAGTGCACATAGCCCAATGTGTCGTTCGGCGTCCGGGCTCTGTCCGCGACACTCTCACTTCTGTGTCGTACTGACCTGCAAATTTTCTGGCGCGATCGACTAGTGCTGTCGTCTCGACATTCGAGTCTCCACTTACTCCGATAAAGATTCCGTCGTAATTCGCGAAACTTCCGGATGGTGCGAGACCCAACTCTTTTGCGAGAAGTACATTGTTGCCGAGTGCTGGATGTCGATCGAGAGGAAGGTGGGACGAGTAGACGGCGATATCGTTATCGATCAGCAAGCGCAGTCGTTTGTAGAACGCGCCCGTAATTGGGCCGAAGCCGCCCCAGAACATTCCGTGATGGACAACGAGCAGGCTCGCCCCAGCGGCGATCGTCCCTTCGATCGCACGTGTCGAAAAATCGACCGCAGCAGCAATTCCCCTTACCTCCCCACCGTTCTCGATCTGCAAACCGTTGAGCGCTACCGGGTAATCGGGAGTCGATCCGGTCTGAAGTAGCTCGTCAGTATATTGGATGAGCTCGGAGAGTCTGGCCATCTACGGGCGTATGAGAGTGTGGAAACTATGTTCTTTCAGACTACCACTGACTATGCTAACGCGTTGCCGCACAATGAGTTAGAGCTCAGGTTCATAACACTGTTGATTAGTCGGGCACGCCCATTCTTTCAAGTAGCCGCTCAAGGTCGTCTGCCGAGTAGAACTGGAAGGTTACGGAACCCCGATTTCCTGAGCTGAGCTTTATTACGACGTCGGTCTGAAGGAATCGGCGCAGCCTTTCTTCAATTCGGCGTGTTTCTGCTGGCTGTTTATCGATGGATCTGGGCCTTCCAGACTTCTTCCCAGTACGCGGCTCAGCGACCTCTCGTAGCCGGCGCTCGACGTCGCGAACGGTAAGAGCTTCCTGAACGATCTCGCGAGCCAGTGCGACGATCTTGTCCGCATCCTCAAGACCGAGAAGAACTTTCGCATGTCCCATCGTCAAATGCCCGTCCTGAAGCAGCTGTCTGGCTACACTGGGCAACTGCAGCAGACGCAGCATGTTGGCGACCGTTGTCCGGTCTTTTCCCACCGTCTCAGCGATTTGCTGCTGAGTAAGGCCGAACTGATTGGCGAGTTGGTGATAGCCTTCGCCTTCCTCAATCGGGTTTAGATCGGTTCGCTGGAGGTTTTCAACAAGAGCCAGGGTGAGCAGAGTCCGGTCGTCGATTTCCTTGATGATTGCGGGAATTTCTTTCCACCCAAGCTTCCTGGCAGCTCTGAGTCGTCGCTCGCCAGCGATAAGCTCGAACCCATCTTTGCCTGGTCGGCGACGTACAGTTATCGGTTGCAACAATCCGCTCGCCTTCAGGCTTTCCTCGAGCTCTGTCAGCTCTGCCGGATCGAACTCCTGTCGCGGTTGAAACGGGTTGCGAATCACCTGGGCAACCGGAATCGACTTGAGCGCGCCTTCATCACTCGTGGCCAGACCGGTCGCGCTTCCGAGAAGGGCCTCTAGACCCCTGCCGAGCCGGCGTGGTGTTTTCTCAGTTGCCACCGTCATCTCCTTGGCTGGTGCGTTCGATCAATTCCTTCGCAACGTTCATGTATGCCTGTGCGCCGACCGATGCTACGTCGTACAGGATGATCGGTTTGCCAAAGCTGGGGGCTTCAGCGAGCCGCACATTCCTGGGGACAACGCTCTGGAAAACCTTGGGACCGAAGTATTCCCTGGCATCGTCAGCAACCTGGCGCGAGAGGTTGAGCCGGGAGTCGTACATGGTTAGCAGCACGCCGTCTATTCCGAGTTTCTCATTGGCACTATGCTGGACGCGGTGCACGGTGTTCAGGAGCTGGGACAGGCCTTCGAGCGCATAGTACTCGCACTGAACCGGGATCAGCAGCGCATCCGCGGCTACAAGCATGTTGATGGTGATGAGTCCCAGCGACGGCGGGCAGTCAATGATGACATAGTCGTAGTCTTCACGGAGAGATTCTATCGCTCCGCGCATGACGTGGTCCCGGTCTTCCTTGTCCACCAACTCGACTTCCGCTGCGGCGAGATCCGGAGTTGCTCCGACTACGTCGAGCTTTTCAAACTGAACGGCGCTCTGACGAGAAGACCGAAAATCAGAGTTGCCGACGAGGACATCATAGAGCGTGAGTGGGATGCTTTCCTTCCGAAGCCCGACTCCGCTAGTAGCGTTTCCCTGCGGGTCCGCGTCGATAAGGAGAGTCCGCTGTTCTGCAGCAGCGAGGCTTGCAGCCAGGTTGACTGCGGTGGTCGTCTTGCCTACGCCGCCCTTCTGATTTGCGATTGCAATGATTCTCGCCACTTAACCGCTGGAGTAGAATGGCGGTTAATCTAACCTGCGTTGGCGAGGTTTCCACGTGGAACGCCTATATAGAGGTTCCACGTGGAAAGGTCTGGCTGCTTTTTATCGGTTCGAGTTGAAACGCCAGCGGGTGCTTACGTCCACCGCCAAAGTCTCCTCGCCAGGATTGATCGGTGTATCCGCCTGAGCTGCCTTTGCCATCATCAGTGGTTGCGGAGGGCGGGGCACGTACGCACCAACATTGATCTCGAGCAGTCCGCCGAGTGATCCACCGGCTGCCCTAGCAGCAGCTTCTGCATCGGCGCGAGCTTTTTCGATGGCAGATGCAATCGCCGTTCGACGAGCTGCGTCGGTGTTTGAAGCGTAGAACTGGAGCGAGTTAATAACATTGGCTCCATGCCCTAGTGCGGCGTCGATCACGGACCCCACCTGACTCAGCTTGCGCACATCAGCCACGATTGTGTTGGTAACGTTGTAGCCAATGATGACCGGCTCCTTACCGGGATCATAGCGTTGTTCCGGATAGACGTTGTAGCTGGTTGTGGAAAGCTGGTCATTGGTGAGACCTAACGCACGGAGAGCCGCAAGAACCGCCTGGGTTTTGGTGGCATTCTCGGTTCCTGCCGCTGCGGCCGTAGCGCCCCGCGTCTGAACGCCGATTTGAATCGTCGCACGATCAGGGGTCACCTTCACTTCTCCGTGTGAAGATACCGCAATTTGGGGGATGACAGTATTTGTCGCCTGAATGTCTTGAGCATGTATCATTACTGGCGCTAAAACGCCCGCGAACCAACCAAAATATCCTTTCATGAGATCGTTCCTTTTGAACTGTTTTGGGTTATACGTCCTGAAGTAGGACGTCGGCCGCTGACGTACTTGCACGAGGTTCAGCTCAACAACACCGGCTCGATGTCGTGAATTCGATCCAGCTTCATGCCCGTGATTCCTTCGCTTTCACTACGCAGGAACATGTTCGCGAACTTCGCGCCCCAGACAACTTCATCGGCTTGATACGAGGATCGTGAATGCACGGTCTGTGAAAGCGTCTCATCGGTCGCGATCAAAAGCACGAGGAGTTCCGCGTTGGCTTTGACGAGATCTGTCTGGGTCATGCCCCACATTGGACTCTCAGGACCTATTGGGTGAACTACCGTCCAGGAGAGCGGGAAGAAAACCACTCTGTTTCGCTCCAACTCGAGTTCGTGGAACTTGCGAACCGTTGTGCCCCCAACTTGCTCAATCTTGGTCAGGATCGCCTGCACTTCGACATCTATGAGCTGACTGCTGCGTGCGTTCGCAATTCTGAATTCGAGTGCGGTCTTGCCACGATAGGGTGCAACGATCGCCTTACTGCTATACACGATGCGAGCCGAAGGACGGGAGAAGCGAGCGAAAATGACTCCGGTAGCCAATGCTACCCCGACGATGTTTAGAAGCGCCTCTATCGTAACCAGCGTGTTGGGAACTACACCGACCGGCACAATGTTGCCGTAGCCGATCGTAGCGAACGTATCAACGCTGAAAAAAAACGCGCGATAGAATGGCTGATTTGCAAAGTAGCCCGCACTCGACTGAAGCGCGTCCGGACCGCAAAGCAGATAAGCTTCCGCAAACAGTCCGTTAATGGCCACGTACGTTGCAGCAATGAATCCGAGGAAGCGCGGCCACGAGATCGTCAGCAGCCAGTGATAAAGTCCAAGCGACGAAAGGGGATTGAGTCCCTCGAGAACCACGTTGAAGCTTCCATCGCGGTTCAGTAACCGTCGGCGTGTTCCTCTCGCCACCTCGCTGCCGAAGCCGAGGTCTTTGAATTCTTCCTTCTCTGTCGATCCCGCGGACGGTCGGTTCTGTGTAGGCGAAGTCATTGATTTCGTCAGCTCGAGCTGCAGCTCAGGAAAATGGCCTGCGATGTAGGGTAACGCTACATTGAGCCGATGAAATCCCCGAATGGGTCGATCGGGCGTGCCACGCTGCTGATCGTGGTCTCCGCGATCTGCTTTGGATCCATCTCGGTGCTCACCATTCTCGTGACCAGTGCCGGCGTCTTACTGCTGCCTGCGATGGCGTGGCGATATGTAATTGGTGCGGCGCTCCTCGCACCAACGGTGACGTCGGCTGCCGCGCATACTGTTCCGCGGCGCCGAGTGATCCAGCTCCTTCTGATTGGTGGCTGTGGTCAGGCGCTCATCACCTACTTGAGCCTGCTTTCACTGAACTACATCCCGGTCGGCCCGTTAGCGTTTCTGTTCTATACGTACCCGGCCTGGGTTGCTCTCATCGCTGCAGCGAGGAAAACCGAGCGGCTCACTCCGGTACGGATTACGGCGCTGGTACTGGCGCTCATAGGTGTGACGGTCATGATCGGTACGCCGGCCGAGCGACTCAGTCCTGTCGGGGTCACGCTCGCGATTGCTTCGGCAATTCTGTATTCCGTCTATCTGCCGGCGCTGGAGCACTTGCAGGATGGCGTCCCGCCGATGTTTGCAACGTTTCTTCTGGTGGCTGGTGCAGCGATTTCGTTCGTGACGTCGGCTCTCCTGACCGGACAGCTATCAATCCCTCGCGAGTTTCCAGCGTGGATCTACATCCTGGTGCTCGCGACCGTATCCAGTGTACTCGCGTTCTCCACCCTGATCAGAGGACTCGCCGTGCTCGGTCCGGTTCGGACGGCGATCATCGCAACCGTCGAACCGTTCTTTACAGCGGTGCTCGGTATGGTGGTTCTAGGAAATCGCTTCAGCGTTGCCACGCTTGTTGGCGGCGCACTGATCGCGACGGCTATTCTGGTGATTGAGTGGAGCTCAACTCGCGCAAGAGCGACTGCCTGATTATCTCGCTGCGGCGGGACGCTTTCTGCGCTCGATCTCGATTACCAGGTTCTGAAGATCGCTGGGGCTGACGCCGGGAATGCGTGATGCCTGCGCCAGTGAAAGTGGCTTCAGTTGGGAGAGCTTCTGTCTCGCCTCGAAGGAGAGAGAGCGCATATCCTCGTAGGCGAGATCAGGACCGAGTGCAAAATCGCCCATCCGTCGCAGGCGCTCGGCCTGGAGTCGCTCGCGCTCGAAGTAGCCAGCATACTTGATCTCGAGGTCGGCCGTGACCAACGCCTCTGAGTCGAAAGCGGAGCTCTGACCGATGGCCTGCAGCAAATCCTCGAGTGAGACGTCCTGCCGCTTCGCGACTTCAGCAACTCGTACAGAGTGAGCAAGCGGGGCACTTTCAGCCGCTTCGAGAATTGACGCCGCTTCGCCGGGAGAAATGCTCGTTGACGCGGCGAGCCGGAGGGCAGAATCTTCCTGACCGACGCGTCGCGTAACTGCAGTCTGCTCCTGATCGTTGTAGATCTCGAGTTTCATGCCGATGTTACCGAGGCGCCGGATTGCATTGTCCTGACGAACGGTAAGCCGGAATTCGGAGCGTGAGGTGAAAAGCCTGTAAGGCTCATCCACCCCACGCGTGACGAGATCGTCTACGAGTACGCCGATGTACGACGTCTCACGCCCGAGGATTAGCGGCTGCTTTTGCTGCACTGAAAGTGCGGCATTCAGTCCAGCAACCAGCCCCTGACCCGCTGCCTCCTCATAACCGGTTGTCCCATTGATCTGACCAGCGAAAAAAAGCTGTGGAACTGCCTTCACCTGAAGCGAGGCATCGAGCTGAGTCGGGGGATAATAGTCGTACTCGATAGCATATCCGGCGCGATTCATCCGCACGTTCCCAAGCCCGCGCACTGAGCGCAGTATCTCCAGCTGCACATTGGCAGGCAGCGAAGTGGAGAGACCGTTCACATAGAGCTCGGTGGTATCGTGTCCTTCCGGCTCGAGAAAAATCTGGTGTCTCTCGGCATCGGGAAACTTTACGATCTTGTCTTCGACGGAAGGGCAGTACCGCGGACCTCGAGACGATATCGCTCCGCCATACATCGCCGATTTGCCAATATTCTCTTTGATGATGCGCTTCCCTTCTGCCTCGAGATATGTGATCCAGCAGGGCAGCTGGGCGGGATGGCGAGTCGTTTCTCTGCGACGCGGAGTTGGCCAGAAGTGTGACCACGAGTAATCGAACTGGTCGATCTCGCTTTCCTGGATCTCGAGCGAAGAGAAATCAACCGAACGACCATCGATACGTGGCGGAGTGCCGGTCTTGAAGCGGGCCACGGTCAGTCCAACTTCCTCGAGCTGCTCGGCGAGGTGAGTGGTCGCAGTCTCGCCGGCGCGTCCGCCGGAGATTCTTGTTTCCGTTCCAATGTGAATGCGGCCGCGCAAAAACGTTCCGGTAGTGATCACCACACTACTGGCGCCAAATCTTCTGCCCTCGAGCGTCTCGACACCGATGACTCGGTTGTCGTTGGCCGAAAAGAAAAGCCGCGCGACGGTGCCCTGCAGCGTCTGCAGATTTGGCTGCTGTTCCAGCAGCGAGCGAACCGCGCGACGATACAGTCCGCGATCGCACTGCGCACGTGGCGCCCACACCGCCGGACCCTTGCTGCGATTCAGCATTCGGAACTGGATCATCGCAAGATCAGTTGCCTTGCCCATGATCCCGCCCAGTGCATCGACTTCGCGGACCACTGTTCCCTTTGCAACGCCGCCAATAGCCGGATTGCACGACATTTGGCCGATTGCTTCGAGGGCGCTGGTAATCAAGCCGACACGACAGCCAAGCCGGGCCGCGGCGACAGCGGCCTCGGTGCCTGCGTGACCGCCGCCGACTACGACGACGTCAAACTCGGTTTCGGGGTTGAACGCGAGGGACATACATTTAAAGATAAGAACCACCATAACTGCACAACGATAGTAACGAGCGACACTTACTGCACAACGATAGCAACGAGCGACACTTACGTAAGGAACGGGCGACACTTCTGTAGTTAGTTCCCTATCGAACCTAAATCATGGCTCCTGAGCTCGACCAAGGTCGCACCAGCGTCATTATCCGCCAAGCCGCGTTCGAGCGGGCCAACCTTCTTCGCAGCGCGATCGATGCAAGGTACAACCTGACCGATGCGGAGTTCAGCGTGGCGGAGGGGCTAGTAATTCTTGGCCCTCTGCCGTCGGACGACGACGTCTCGCAGATGATAGAGGATCTGGAGAAGGCCGGACTAGTCTACTTTGACGACTTCTTCGAGTTGAGCGGAAACTGGCCCGAGTGGATCTCGTTCTACGTCCGCAGCGCCAAGAAATAGCGAATCAGATTCGTTGTTCCACCACGGCCCATTCCTCGACGAATGCTACGCCGTTCTCGATGCGGTCGATGACGACCTCCGCTCCCGCGATCAGCTTCTTGTCGCTGATCGCTCTCGCCGCGACTGTGATCTGTCTGCCGAGCATCTCGTAGGTGATTTCTCCCGGCGCCTGAGCGGTGATATCACGAGTCACCATGGCCAGCTGGCCCTGGATCTCCTGCTCGTCCATTTCCCATTCCGAGGAACGGCCGCGTAGCGCCCAACGGGCGAGGAGAGTGATCATGCCGGCGGTTGCAGCGGCACCACTGACGACTGCGATGAGGATCGTTCCCCACGCCGGCAAGCGGGTACGCGACGCCAGCGGATAACCAACGGCGCCGACGGCCACGGCAAAGGCCGCAATAGCAGGCAGATTGAAAAATGGAGATGGCGCGCGCGACCGCACTGGCCGCGTGTACTCGACGCCGTGCAGCATCGCGATCACTGCCAGCACGAGGCCGGCGATGAACGCGATCAGAAAAAGAATTGAAATGACGCTCACAACTGAAGAAGACGATCAGCCTTAACGCACAGTGGTTATGAACCGAGATATTTCCGGAACCACTGAATAGTCGCGGGCCATGCTGCCTGAGCCGCTGCCATGTTTGCGCCGTTCATGCCGGTCTGCTGCCGCAGAAAGCCATGGCCGGCGCCTGGATAAATGTTCGGCGAATAAGTGCGGCCGAGTGCATGGAGTGTGCTGTCAGCGGGTGGAATGGTCGCATTCACTCGGGCATCGTTGCCGCCGTATAAGCCGAGCACTGGAGCTCGCACTGACGGAAGATCAGATGCTTTGGGCGACGTGCCATAGTAAACGACCGAGGCACCAAGATTGGGAGCATGAACGGCGTGAGCAAACGAAACACCGCCGCCCCAGCAGAATCCGACGATCCCGTATTTCTGCTGTGCCGCCGGAAGTGCCATGCCGTATTGAGCCACTGCATCGAGCTGTTTCTGAACCCATGCGGGATTGAGCGTCCGTATCGAATCCGTCGCCACCCGGGCGACAACACTATCTGGTCCGCTGGGCAGATTCTTCATTGTCAACAAGTCGGGAGCGAGCGCGATAAAGCCATCCGCCGCCAGCTGATCCGCGACGCCACGTACCCACGACGAGAGACCAAAGATTTCGTGGACGACGACTACAACGGGCGCCTTGGTGCTACGCTCCGGGTAGACGACCCAGGTGCGAATGCTGTCTCCATCGCCAGTTTTGATTACTGCCCACTCACCGTGGCGAGGGGACGATGCCAGCCGTGCAGGCGCACCAGCCGCATCGGGTGGTATCGCGCTCGACTGCCCGGCGACCGCCGTAGATGCCGCGGGCGTGATGTGGTCGGAGTGAGAATCTGCTGACGGGACAGTGTTCGTGGTCGTGCAAGCGACAGCGAATGGAAGGACCAGAGCTGCCGTAGATGCTGTTTGGAGACGCATTTTCACCAATTCCCCCGTTTGACTGCTGGTATCGCGCTCGCGCCCGCAGCGCGCGAGAACTCATTTGCAAAGAACTCACCTACCCGATACTCCGCATAATAAAACGGCCTCCACGGTAGGATTCCAGCGATGAAACCGGCGTGTCCGCCTCTGGCTACGAACTCGAGATGCAGCGCGTCGTTTTTCCGCGCTATGGCCTTTACTTCGTCGAGAACCTCGGGTGGCAGCATCGGGTCATCGATCGCGCTCAATAGTAGCGTATTGAGCTTAATTCTCGCGAGCCATGGCAGAGAACTCGATCGCTCGTAGTAGTCCTGCGCGTTCCTGAAACCGTGCAACGGTCCTGTGATGAGGTTGTCGAAATCCGCCAGTGTACGTAAAGAGTCGATACTTTCCCGTGACGCCAGATCGGGAAATCGTGCCGCCTTTTCCGTCGCTTTCCGTTTCAGGGAATCAAGGAAAAACCGCTGGTACATCTTCGAAATACCCGAATTGATTCGCATCGAGGAACGCGCGAGATCGAAAGGGACTGAGACAGCCGCAGCAGCGCAAAGATTGGCCGGCAAGTCGGCTCCTTTCTCGCCGAGCATTTTCAGCAGAACATTGCCGCCGAGCGAGACGCCGGCGATCGCAATTGGCGTGTCGGGGAATTGCGCGGTGATCTTTTCAAGCGCGAACCACGTATCACTTGTTTCGCCAGAGTGGTAGAAGCGTTTGGCGCGGTTGGGCTCTGATCCGCAGGAGCGAAAGATCAGCAGATCGGCGCCCCACCCTCGTCGGGCGGCCTCATTGAGTAAGCCCTGGGCGTAATGTGAGCGAATTGTGCCCTCCAAGCCGTGCAGGAGAAGCATGCGTGGTCTGTCAGGCGCAATTCCCAGCCGATGTACTTCCAGAAAATCACCGTCTGGTGTGTCCCAACGCTCGACGGTGGTGGGCGCGGGCTGCTGTCGGCGGAATAGCTTTCCCCAGAGCGTTTGCAGGTGGCCACCGGGAATCCACCACGCGGGCGAATAAATTATCTCATCTCTCACGGGTCAGCGGATTTTCTAATTCTCGGTTCTGGGAAGGCATACTGGTGGAAGTACAAATATTCGGAGTGAAAAGGAGTGCCGATACCCGTAAAGCGCTGCGATTTTTCGCGGAGCGCAGAATAAAAACACATTTTGTCGATCTGATGGAGCGGCCAGCGGCTCTCGGCGAGCTACGCCGATTCGCTCAGAAGTTCGGCGTCACGGCGCTCGTCGACCGCGAGTCGAGGAGATTTGACGAGCTCGGGCTTCGCTACGCGCAACTTTCGGACGAACGTTGGCTGCAAAAGCTTTCTGAGGAGCCGCTGCTCCTCCGCATGCCACTGGTAAGGAATGCAAATCATCTCGTCATCGGAACTGACGAACCCACCTGGAAAAGCTGGATGGAGAAGAAGTGACCTATCGAGTTCTGGTGACGGACGAAATCGATCCTGAAGGCGTTGCTCTACTCGCCGCGGAACCGAAGATACAGGTCGACGAAGTGCCGACCCTGCCGAAAGAAGACCTTCTCAAACGAATCGGCGATTACGACGCCATCGTTGGACGGAGCGCTACCCGGATTTCTGCGGATCTGCTCGAGAAGGCGCACAACCTCAAGGTGGTCGGGCGGGCCGGAGTCGGGGTCGACAACATTGCCCTCGATACAGCGACATCACTCGGCGTGGCGGTAATCAACGCGCCGGCAGGCAACACGATCGCCGTGGTCGAGCTCTTCTTCGGCGCGGTGATCTCGCTGTTGCGTCATATCCCGCGTGCCGACAGTTCCATGCACGCCGGAAGATGGGATCGCTCATCGCTACTCGGCTCCGAGATCAAAGGTAGAACACTGGGGATTGTCGGACTCGGCCGGATCGGGGGCGAAGTCGCCATCAGGGCACGCGCATTCGGGATGGAAGTCATCGCATACGATCCGTACATCGCTCAGACGCGGTTCGAGACACTTCGTGTGCAGTCGATTGCCTCCCTGGAGGCACTCCTCGAGCAGTCGAACATCGTGACCGTCCACACGCCGCTGACTGACGAAACAACGGGAATGATTGGAAAGCGCGAGATTGCCAGACTGCCGCAGCAGGCGATCGTAGTGAACATGGCACGCGGCGGCATCGTCGATGAAAAGGCGCTGCTCGATGCGCTGAACAGTCGGCACCTGCTTGGCGCAGTCATCGACGCCTATGAGAAAGAACCATTGGCTCCGGACCATCCGTTCCGGACGATGCCAAACGTTCTGCTGACTCCGCATATAGGTGCGTCGACAACGGAAGCCCAGCGGAATGTTGCCGTCGACGTTTGCATCGCTGTGCGGGATGCACTGTTGAGCGGCGAGCTGTCGCGCTCGATCAATGTCGCCGATGTTGGTGGTCAGTGGGCGGACGTGGAGCCGGCGCTCACCCTGGCACGCCGAGCGGCGGCGGTTGGTCGAGCCATTCTTGCCACGCAGGGAATGAAGGTCGTACAGCGTGTCGATGTACGTGCCGGTGCAGCACTGGGCGCGGCGAAAGGAGCGTTGCTTGCGTCGGCCGCTCGAGGGTTACTCGAGGGGACGATCGAACAGGAGCGACTGAATCTCATCAACGCGCGCGCCGTTGCCGAAAACAGGGGAATCGATCTCTCGACGACAGAGACACCGGCGCACGACAGCCCTTATACAGTTGAAGTGAGACTCAGTGGCGGCATGCAGGAGATCGCCATTGCGGGTACCGCGCAACCGGGTTCAGCGCCCCGTCTGACCAGGATTGGTGCGTTTCACGTGGATGTCCAACCGCGAGATACCCTGCTGATTCTGACCAACAACGATGTTCCCGGAGTCATCGGTCGTGTCGGCACGCTCCTGGGTGAAGCAGAGGTGAACATCGCCGAGTATCACCAGGCGCGACTTGCACAGGGCGGTCAGGCACTGGCCGCGGTGTCGGTGGATGGAGATGTCAGCGAAGAAATTCGCGAGTCGTTGTTGCGCCTTCCCGATGTCTCGTCTGCCGCTGTCGTCTGCTTCCGCCAAGGGTGACGGCAACTCTCAGTAGCGACCGCAGCGTTCGCGAAGCCTACGAGACCGACGCATCCGGAATGCACCTTGTTCCGGACGTCGTCGCGCGTCCCGAATCGATTGAAGAAGTAATCGAGGTCATGCGAAAGGCTACTGCTGATGGTACTCCGGTAACTTCTGCCGGGGCGCAGACAAGCACGACGGGCGCATCCATAACCGACACCGGGATACTCCTGTCGCTCCGCTCGCTGGACAACATCGCACCGGTGGATGGCGGCGCGCGCAGCATCGTTGTCGGCGCCGGTGCGCTGGTCGGCGACATCAAGCGAACGGCAGCGGCCTCAGGGCTTCTCTTTGCTCCGGACCCGACGAGCGAAGAAGAGTCAACCATAGGCGGAGCGATAGCCTGTAATGCATCGGGCGCGCGCACGTTCAAGTACGGCGCGACGCGGCAGCACGTGAATGCTCTCAAGGTCGTCATGGCGAATGGAGATCAGAAAACGTTTCGCCGATCGAACCTGGAGAAGAACACCGTCGGCTACGCCTTCGCTCATGATCCGATCGACTGGTTCATCGGCAGCGAAGGGACTCTTGGCATCATTGTCGAGGCTGAGCTTTCGTTGTTACCATTGCCGGAACGTGTGGTTGGGCTGGCGGTTTTCTTCCGAACGGAGGAAGATGCGCTCCGGTTTGTAATTGCTGCCCGTGAATCCCGTCAGGTTTCGCCGCGGTGTATCGAGTACTTCGATGATCGGGCGATAGGCATTGCCCGCGAGGCTTCGTCCGGAACAAGCATTCCGGCCGATTCGGGCGCGATGGTCTATGTCGAGGAAGAAATCCTGAATGACATCGACTCAACGCTCGAAAGCTGGAACGAGCTTATTGAGTCCGCAGCCCCGGACTTCGAGCCACTCGTATTCGACGGGGAGAATCGCCTCAGAGAAGCACGGCGGCTGCGACATAGTGTCCCGGCGACGATGAATGAGCGCGGCGGAAAATTCATTCGCGCCGGTGGTCGCAAGGTCTCCACGGACTGGGCTGTTCCGTACCGTCAGCTGAGCGAAGCAATAAAAACCGCTCGGGCGATTGCGAATGACGCCGGGATTGACCAGGCTGTGACGTACGGGCACGCTGGTAATGGTCATCCACATCAGAACTTCCTTGCACGTGACCGCGAAGAGCTCACTACCATAGAAAAGGTCGTCGAACAGACGCTTCGATACGTCCTCTCGCTGGGCGGTACGGTCGCCGCGGAGCACGGTATTGGGAAACTCAAACGGAAATGGCTGCCGCTGCAGATGAATGCGCTCCAGATATCAATGATGGCTGCGGTGAAGCGGGAACTGGACCCGCAGCAGCTTCTCGCGCCGGGCAACATCCTGTGACACGCTTCAATTCAGTGGTCCTGGACGTTGATTCGACGCTCAGCGGCATCGAAGGGATCGATTGGCTGGCGTCCCTACGTGGTGCCGAGGTGAAAGCATGGAGTACGGAGCTCACGGATCGGGCAATGCGTGGCGAAATCCCAATCGAAGCGGTTTATGGCCAGAGAATGAACAAGGTGAGGCCGACAAAGGCGGAAATCTCCAAGTTGGCCGACGAATACCTGTCGCGTATCGCTAAAGGCGCGCGGGAAACACTCACTGCTCTCGCGGCGGAAAACGTTAGCCTGGCGATGATAAGCGGCGGCCTTCGCGAGGCGATTCTGCCGCTAGCGAGGGAGCTCGGTGTCGCCGACAAGAACGTCCATGCGGTTTCAGTATTCTTCGATTCAGACGGCGGATACGCGGGATTCGACGAATCTTCTCCGCTCACGACGCAGACCGGCAAGAAAAGCACAGTTGCTACAATGGACCTCAGAGGCCCGATACTCGCGGTCGGCGATGGTATGACTGACTGCGAAATGAAATCGGAGGTGTCCAAGTTCGCCGCGTTCACCGGCTTCACCCGGCGTGAGCCGGTGGTCGAACGTGCCGATTTCGTCATTGAAAACTTCGACCAACTGCGAGAGCTGATTCTCCAATGAGCACGACGAAGAACTTCGGAACTTTCTTTCTTCCTGGCCCAACGGAAGTTCGGGACGAAATAATGCAGGCGATGCTGCAGCCGATGATACCGCACCGGGGATCGCAGTTCGAAAATCTGTTTGGGCGGCTGCAGGAAGGACTGCGCCCGCTCTTCAAGACCGAACGTCCGGTCTACGTCAGCTCATCCTCAGCTACGGGAATGATGGAGGCAGCGATACGTTGTGCGCCCGCCGGAAGAATCCTGTGCCTCGTCAACGGTGCATTCTCTGAAAGGTTTGCATTTATCGCATCGATGTGCGGACGCGATGTGGATCGCTACGATGTAGCGTGGGGCCAGGTACACACGATTCCCCAGCTCGAAGAACGCCTCTCGATGCGCCAGTACAGCGCAATTACAGTGGTGCACTCCGAAACATCGACGGGAGCGCTCAATGACGTGCGCGCTATTTCCGACTGCGCGCACCGCCACAAAGCGCTCTGCCTGATCGACAGCGTCAGCGGGCTTGCAGGCGCGGAGCTGCGCTTCGATGAATGGAAGCTCGATTATGTTCTCACCGGATCGCAAAAGGCAATTGCAATCCCACCGGGCCTTTCGTTCGCGGTTGCGTCAGCGGCCCTGATAGATCAGGCCAGTCATGTCCACGGTCGCGGCGTGTATTTCGATCTTGTGGAGATGGACGCATTCGCACGGCGGAATCAGACACCCAGCACTCCGGCGCTGCCTTTGTTCTACGCAATGGAGGCGCAGCTAAAATCCATCGGACAGGAAGGTCTCGAGTCTCGCTGGACACGTCACAAGGCGATGGCTGCGCGCATGCAGGAGTGGGTTGTGAAAATCAGCGATGAAACCGGAAAAAAACTGGCGAACATTGCGCCTTTGGGCTCGCAGTCGCCAACCGTGTCCGCCATTCGCCTGCCTTCAGACATGACAGCCGAGAGCTTCACCGGTGCAGTGGGAAAGCGTGGAATCGTCATCGGCAACGGGTACGGCAAGCTAAAAAGCTCGACATTTCGGATCGGTCACATGGGCGATCACACAGTCGAAACGATCGATCGCTGTCTTGCGGCCTGTGCGAGCGTGTTGCGCGTTTGACCCAGATATCCCTTTCCAACGTCGGTGTTGAATACGGAGCGACGACAGTTCTTCGGGGGGTGACCTTCACCGTAGGACGAGGTGAGAGGTGGGGAATTGTGGGGCGCAACGGAAGCGGAAAGACGACGCTCTTTCGCCTGATGACCGGCGCGCAACAACCGACTTCAGGAACGGTCTCGCGCCAACCCGGACTCAAAATGGCGCTGCTCGAGCAGCATCGGGACTTCGGGGACGCGGTGACGGTTTGGGAAGCCGCCGCGGGCGAATTCTCGGAGCTGCTCGCGCTCGAGCAGGCACTCGCTCGCCAGGCCGAGCTTATCGGGCAGGCCGGTGAAGCAGTCACTGAGCAGATGCTGTTCAAGTACGATCGCGACCTCGAGCGTTTCAGTCGCGAAGGTGGTTACACCCTGGCGCCCCGGGTCGATGCCGTGCTACAGGGTTTGGGATTCGACCCAGAGCTAGGGCGAAGCCAACCCGTCGAGCAGTTGAGTGGTGGCGAGCGTGGGCGGCTCGGTCTCGCCCGACAACTCGTAAGCGGGGCAGAGGTCCTGCTGCTCGACGAGCCCACCAATCATCTCGATCTGGAGACAACTCGCTGGCTCGAGGAGTATCTCCGCGGAACCGACAAGACGGTTCTTCTGATCAGCCACGATCGCTCGTTCATATCGAACGTCGCCGATCACATTCTGCACCTGGAAGCGGAAACCGCGATTCCCTACACCGGGGACTACAGGTCATTCGTCGTGCAGCGGGACGAACGCAGACTGTCGCAGCAACGAGCGTTCGATAAGCAGCGCAAGGTGATTGCAGGCGAAGAGGATTACATCAGACGCAACATCGCGGGACAGAACTCGAAGCAAGCGAAGGGACGACGCAAAAGGCTGGGGAGGCTGCCGCGATTGAGCGCTCCGGGCGGAGATGACGCCAGCTCGATGGGCCTGGCACTCGAGGTTTCCGAGCGGGGCGGCGACCAGGTCGTTGTGGCGCGTAACGTCACTCTGCGAATAGAAGACAGAACGCTGGTGGAAAAATTCACAGGTACCATACGGCGCGGAGACATTGTTGGATTGATTGGATCCAATGGAAGCGGGAAATCCACTTTCCTGCGCGCGTTGATGGGAGAACATGATGTCGCATCTGGCGAGCTGACAATCGGCGGATCTATCCAGCCAAGCTATTACCGGCAGGACATGGCCCAGGTCCCACGCGACAAAACCTTATACGAGGTCATCAACTCGCTGCGGCCGCGATGGGAGCGGCGTCAGATACAAGGACACCTTGGCCGATTCGGCTTTTCAGGCGAGGAGGCGCATCGCCGCACCGACACCCTCTCTGGCGGCGAGCAGGCGCGAGTGGCACTGGCGATGATGGTTCTGAGCAAAGCCAATCTCCTCATCCTCGATGAACCAACGAATCACCTGGATATCGAATCGGTGGAGACGCTCGAGGACGCGATCAGCGGATACGAGGGAACCGTTCTGTTGGTGAGTCACGACCGGGCGATGCTCGAGGCCCTCACATCGCGCGTCTGGGTTCTGCACGAACGGCACATCACCGATTTTCCGGGATCCTTTGTAGAGTGGGAGGATCAGAGCCGGGAGCGCGAGCACGCCGCAGCGGTGGCAGCGGCCGAAGAGGAATCGCTGCGCCGTTTGAAGGAGCGCAAAGCAACCCGTGTACGCGAGTCGAACACCAGTGATCAGCGCTCGGCGCTGCGCGAATCGCGTCGCCGGGCCGATGCCGCTGAGAAAGAGATCGCGACACTGGAGGAGCAGATCTCCCGTCTTACTCGCCTGCTCGAGGATCCAGAACTCTATCTGACTCGCGACGGAACGCAGAAATCAGTTGTCGCCGGCAAGGAGCTCGAAGAGGTAAAGCGTCGGCTCGACGCCGTATTCTCCGAATGGACTGCCGCGACCGAATTGATCGAAAAACTATCTACGGAGCAAGTCAGAACTCCCCGATAAATCCGATCTCCGGCTCCAGGTGCTGACCAAACCGTTCCTGCACCTTGGTCTGGGCAATCGTGATCAGCTCCCTCACATCTTTGGCGGTCGCCTTTCCCAGATTCACCATGATGTTGGCGTGGATGTGGGAGATCTGCGCGTCGCCGTGCCGGAATCCCTTCAAGCCGACCTGGTCTATGAGTCGTCCGGCGCCGACGCCTTCGATCTTCTTGAAAATCGAGCCAGCACTGGGGTGATACTCGAGCCACGGGTGCTTGCCGCCGCGCCAGCTCAGGTTCTCCTGCATTATGCGATGCATGACCGCCGGGTCAGCCTTCTCCAGCTTGAATGTGACAGCAAGGGCGATATCCCGCTGTTTGTGCAGAGTGCTGGTATCGTAGCCGAAATGCATGTAGTCCCGGTCGACTGTTATCCGCCTGTCATCATGAGTAAGCAACTCCGCGGTCTCGAAAACCTCGGCGATGAACATCGTCCGCTCGCGCGCGGGCGCGGGAGACAGGAAATGGAGGTTTTGCCACACCGCGCCGCCAACGGTGCTGGGAATGCCTACGTAATGCTCCAGACCGGACAAACCACGCTCGACTGCCAGCGGGATGAGTTTTGCCATTACGGCTCCGCTCTCGACCCAAAGCCGAGCATCGTCGAGAAACTTCAGGTGACTGGAGGTGTTTCTTATGACGAGGCCACGAAATCCTTTGTCCCCGACGAGAATGTTTGCGCCGAGGCCGAGGACGAAATAGTCGATCCCAAGCTCGCGTGCCGCGCTGACCGCCCCTGCCAGATCATCGGCCGATGTGGCATCGTAGAAGAGATCGGCGGGACCGCCGATCTTGAATGTGGTGTATTGACCGAGAGGCTCGCTTCGCTTGAGCCTCTCCGCCTTCAGTCGAGTCTTCAATTGCCCGTAATGATCAGGGCGCGCTTTCACTGTATCTGACATGTCCGAAAGAAAAGGTTTCCTGCGCTACAGCGCCACTATTGCTCTCCTCACTCTGGCGCTTGCTCCAATGCACGCGTGGGGCCAGCGAGCCGAGCTCGAAAAAATCATTCAGCGCAAGCTGCTGCCCAACGGGCTCGAAGTGATCGTGGTCGAGAACCACGGCGTTCCTTTAGCGACGATCGAGTTCAACGTAAAGAACGGCTCGTTTACCCAGACACCAGAGTACGAAGGCCTGGCGCACATGTACGAGCACATGTTCTTCAAGGCTGATCAGAAGTTTCCCGAGCCCAATCAGTTCTGGGATAGGGCGTCGGAGATCGGCGCCATCTTCAATGGCACAACCCGCGAAGAAAACGTCAACTACTACCTGACCGTTCCGACCGAGAAGCTCACGGACGGCATTCAGCTGCTGTCGGCGGCAATCCAGAAGCCGCTCTTCCGTCGCGATGAGCTGGAGCGGGAGAGGCAGGTTGTGATCGGCGAGTACGACCGCCATGAATCCGACCCTTTCTTTGACTTCCAGCGCCAGATCGACACGAAGCTCTACCCCGGCAACTATAGCCGGAAGAATACGATCGGAGACCGCCAAATCGTCGCCACCACTACGCCTGAGAAAATGCGAACCATTCAGGCGAAGTATTACGTACCGAACAATTCGGTACTAATCGTCGCGGGTGATGTGAATCCGACCGCAGTCTTCGCGTTAGCTGAGCGGGAGCTGGGTGGCTGGCCTCGCGGACCGGATCCGTTCGTGACCGACCCCATCCCGGCGATTCCAGCGCTCAAACAGAGCGACGCGGTCGTGGTCGAAGCCCCGGTAGGCGCGGTGACTGTGCAGATAGCGTGGCAAGGTCCGAGCGTCGGACAGGATCCCAAATCCACTTACGCGGCCGATGTGTTCTCCGACGTCCTCAATGATCCCCGTTCACAGTTCCAGCAAAGACTCGTCGACAGCGGCCTCTGGCAGGCGGTCGGAGTTAACTACTACACGCTCAACCACACCGGACCGATTACAATCAGCGGACAGACATCTCCCGAGCAGCTCCGCGAGGCACTCGCTGCATTGAACGGCGAGATCGCAAAATTCGACACACCCAACTACTTCACGCGAGACGAGCTCGAAGCGGTGAAAGCGCATCGGACGGTGACATCCGCGTTCGATCGCGAACGAGCATCAGGCTTCGCGCACACTCTGGGATTCTGGTGGAGCGTGGCAAGCCTCGAATACTACATGGGATACGTGGATTTCATGGCACAGCAGACCATCGATGATCTTCGCGCGTACGCGCGACGCTACATAGTCGGGAAGCCGCATATTGCGGGAGTTCTGATCGCGCCGCAGGCTCGGGCAGAGATCAAACTGGGCGCAAACGATCTCGTAAGTGCGGGGACACGATGATGCTTCTGGCAATCGCGGTTGCTCTTACGTCGGCGACCACCAGCTTCGACGTTTCGGGCGTCCATGTCATTCTCAGGCAGAATGACGCCAACAATGTCGTAGCGGCAAATCTCTACTTCCTCGGCGGAGCGCGGCAGGTCACCGATGCCAATGCTGGTATCGAGCCGATTCTGCTCGATGTGTCAGAGAGAGGCACGCTGCACTACCCCAAGAACGCGCTGCGCGATCGCATGTCGCGTCTGGGAACGGAAATCGTGACGCGCCCGAGCGCTGACTGGACCATGTTCGGCATCCGCTCCAGCGCCGAGGCATTTGACTCCACGTGGGCGGTATTCGCGGATCGCGTAATGAACCCGACGCTCTCGAAGTCAGAGATCGCGCTGGTGAAGGCGCAGTATCTCTCCGGGATCCGCCAGAGACGTGACGATCCGGATGCGCTGGCTGACTACCTGGCTGACAGCATTGCTTACGTGGGACATCCTTACGCCGTCTCGGTTGTGGGCAACGAGCGCTCGATTCAGGCAATCGATTCCGCAGCACTGCGAGAGTACCAGCGCGCGCAGTTCGTGACCTCACGCATGCTGCTTGTCGTTGTCGGTAATATCGATCGTCCCCACCTCGAGCGCCTCGTGGCTCAATCGATCGGCAAGCTGCCACGCGGCAGCTACAAGTGGACGGAGCCGCCGCGAGTTCCCGAAGCGCAAACAGCGCTGGTCGTCGAGCGCCGTCAGTTGCCGACCAACTACATACTCGGCTACTACAGCGGTCCACTCGCCAGCGGGGCGGACTACCAGGCGCTGCGAGTTGCGACATCAGTGCTGACGGGCCGCATGTTCGCCGAGATTCGCGTACGTCAGAACCTGACCTACGCCGTCCATGCTCCGTTTGTCGATCGCGCAGCAACACTCGGTGGGCTGTATGTGTCGACTGTGTCTCCGGACACAACGCTCAAACTGATGCGTGCTGCAATAGTGGATTTGCAGCAGGGGATGCTAGACCCGGTCGGCTTGAAAGAGCTCGAGCAGCAATTCATTACCGAGTACTTCCTCGACAACGAGACCAATGCGGCGCAGGCTGATTTCCTGGCGCGTTCGCAGCTATATGAAGGCGACTATCGCGAAGCGGATCGATTTGTACAGGAGCTGCTAAATGTCACGCCGGAAGCGGTGCAGCGCGTAGCTCGCAAGTATATGAGGGGTATCCGGTTCGCGTACGTCGGTGATCCCTCGAAACTGGATCCGCGCACAATCGCATTGTTCTAGCGACCGGGGCCGTCAGTCGGAGAACTCGTCGGCGATGGCCCACGGGTCCATCGCTCCTGAATAGAGCGCCATCCCGATTACGGCCGCGGCAACGCCGCGGTCCGCAAGCGCTCTTAGGTGACCGATGTTGCCGAGGCCTCCCGAAGCGAAGACAGGAAACTCGGCGGCTTCGGCGACATCTTCCATCAACGGAAGGTCGGTTCCGCCCATTGATTCCTCGCGGTGAACCGCGGTGACAAGCACGCCGGCCAGCGGAAGGCCATTCAGGTCATGCACCAGATCCAGAACCAGCTTGGGGTGTGTGCGGGTCCATCCATGCGACAGGATTTTGCGGTCGCGCACGTCAGCGGCGACGACGATGCTGCCTGGGTAGAGCTCTGTCATCTCGACCAGCCAGTCCGGCTCCTCCAGGGCGCGAGTGCCGATAATCACCCGCTGAGCGCCGTCGTTCAAATAGCGCTCAATGGTTTCCCGGTTGCGTATTCCTCCGCCAACCTGCACTTCGCTGTCGGTCGCACCCAGAATTCCTTCGACTTCGGCTGTGTTGGCGCCGCGTCCCGAGACTCCATCGAGGTCAACGACGTGCAGATGCCGAAACCCGTATTGCCGCCAAGCTATCGCGACACCGACAGGGTCGGGGATCCGGATGACTTCCTGATCATATGAACCAGCGGCGAGCTGAACGCACGCTCCGCCGCGGAGATCGAGAGCTGGAATTGCGATCATCCCGGAAGATGCAGAATCAGGGCACGAATCATGACAGCGAAAGTGCGGCGTTGATTGCGTCCTGGCGAGCTTGTGAATAAATTCACAATCTTCGCGGTTTGAAAACTACCTTTGCAAGTGCACTACAGTACGGCTCTGGGAGGCCTCTAAAGATGCGGTTCTACGGATTCGCGGTTGCAGTTGGAGCACTTTCACTCGTTGCATGCGCAGGCGGAGAAAAGCAGCCTGCCGACACCACCCACGTCGCGGTCGATACAAGCGCAGCGACGACGACCACCACGACGACGACTGGTGGCGCAGCTACAACGACTGGCGGTGCCGTCGCAGCGGCTCCAATCACCGGGAAGACGATTACAGTCAATATGGTCGGTGATGCCAAGGGTTACCGCTTCGAGCCCGCCAACATTACCGTCAAGCAGGGCGATGGCATCAAGTTCGTGACAGTCAGCGGCGGTCCCCACAACGTCGCTTTTGATCCTGCGACCATTCCAGCTGATGTGAGACCGCAGCTGGACGCGAATATGGGCACCGACAAGATGGGCGAGCTATCGAGCGCCCTGAAGACCAACGCTGGCGAGTCGGTCACTGTTTCCTTCGCCAACATCAAGCCGGGCAGCTACCCGTTCCATTGCACCCCGCACCTTGCCCTGAACATGAAGGGTACCATTACAGTTCAGTAACCATTGGAAGCAGTAACCAATGGACGGCGCAAGCGGCGGGCGCGAGAGCTCCCGCCGTTTTTGTTGCGTACAGGTCAACCCCGGTGAATCTTTGACTTGTGAACGTTCATAGCATTGCACGCATGAGCGGGGGCTCTGCCTACCTCTGGATGGCAGCGCGAGCCCGCAACGCACTCCGGCGGGTTCTGGTATTCGGAGTGGTTGGAGGAGTCGTATTCATCGGGGCGCTGATCGCTTTCGTGATCGTGCCGCGAAGTGCTTCCAGAAAAGCTCTCGCCGTTGCTTCACGGATCGAGACGCGTGCGGATTCAACACCTTCGGTCGCAGCGAGAGATCGTTATCTCGCGCAGGTCAGCACAGCGGACTCGGTTCTCAACGCAACCAGGAAAGCGCTGATCCCGGTGCCGGTGCCGGTCATCGACACTTTTCCACCCGCGGTTCGCGCGCAACGCGATTCGCTAAGCGCGGAGCTGGTGACGTTGAACCGCCTGATCGACCGGGCGGAAAACGCTCCCCTGCCCACCTCGTACCGGGCCCTTGCTGCCTCACCCACTGTGGCCGCCGATCCCCGGGTACGAGTGCTGCTCGATTCGCTCAGTGATATCGAGAGGGAGCGAAATGCCTTCGGCGCTGTGGGTGGAGTTGATCCGGTCTACCTCTCGCTGACCTCGCGGGCAACGGCGATCGGCCGCGAGATCAAGGGTATCGCCGATGCGAAACGCGGTGAGGTGAGAGGCAAGCTGGCCCTGATCAGACCGACTGCGGCGCCGGTTGTGAAGCCTGTTATCAACGTCGACACCATGCAGGTGCTGACCCAGCGTAACGCTGCACAACAGAACTACACGGCGGCGCTACGGCAGCTCGAGCAGATCAACCAGAAGAACGCACGCATCGATCGCGAAACTGCTCGTGCGCGCGACCTTGCGAATGTAGGCGCCCCTCCATGGGCGATGCTTGCAGCAGCGGTGGTGCTGGCCCTCGCGGTAGGGTTTGCGGCTTCGTTTGGTACCGAGCTCAAGCGGCCTCACATTGCCGACCCTCGCGAAGCCGAGCAGATCAGCGGCGCGCGGGTGCTGACGGTCATAAAACCCCCAGAGATCGTAGTCGAGCGAAGCAGGCGACAGGCCGACGTCGAGGCTCCGCCGTTGATAGATGTCGTGTCAGAGAGTTATCGAACTCTGTACCTCCACATCGCCTCGGTCGAAGCCAGTGTTCCGATTGTCACCATCACGGGAGATGATCCCGGAATCGTCGCAACCGTTGCCGCGAATCTCGCTGCATCTGCGGCCTACGAAGCGCGCAGCACACTCCTGGTCGATGTCGATCCGACAACGTGCAGTGTTGCAAGTGTGCTGAGGGTGCGGCCAGACCCGGGGTTGTCCGGCATCATAATCGGCAACGCAACGTGGCCGGAAGCAATCGTGTCCACGACCATTGGACGCGATCGTCCGCTCGACGTATTACCGAGCGGTACAAGGCGATCAGGACTGCCCGAGCCAGCCGTTGTCGAAGAGGTTCGAAAAGAGCTGGCAAGGATGCAGAGACGCTATGACTTCATCATCATCGCCGCGCCGACGAGCTACGTTCAGCATGCCGCAAACAGCATTATCCCCGCACCCGATGTGATATTGTGCGCCCGCATCGCGCATACGACCGTCGGCGGACTCAAATCAGCCGTCGACAGCCTGCGCGGATCCGATATGCGCATTCACGGACTGGTTTTGTGGGATGCCGAGATGCCTCAGCTCGAAACGCGCGAAGAGATGCTTGGAGCAGCGCGCGAATCAGCTTCGTTGCGGCCGGAGTTGGCGACGGCGCAATAGCAATGGCCGAGACAATCCCCGATCTGCGAGCTGTTCCGAAGCGTCGGGCGTACGCAGAGTTGAAGGAGCACGCCGACGCCATTCTGGATGGTGTTGATGACGAAATAACGGCAATGGCCACGTTGTCGGCACTGGTGCATCATGCCTTCGGTCACCTGTGGACAGGCTTCTATCGAGTCGTCGTGCCTGGGCAGCTGCTACGCGTCGGTCCATATCAGGGAAGCCTCGGCTGCCTCGATATCGCTTTCGGGAAAGGCGTCTGCGGGACCGCGGCTGCGGAAATGAAGACAGTGATAGTCGAGGACGTCACCAGGTTTCCAGGGCACATTACGTGTGACGCCAGGTCGCGTTCGGAGATAGTCGTTCCGGTTATCGGCGGGCGGGGTGATCTAAGAGCGGTGCTCGACGTAGATTCCGAGAATCTCAGGGCGTTCGACTCCGAGGACCAGCGGGGGCTCGAGCAGCTAATGACCTGGTTCACAACCGTGGCTCAATGACTGTAACCGGGTATTCGGACGTCATTAATCACGCGCTGGCGTTCGCGGCGAAGCACCACGACAGGCAGGTGCGCAAGGGGACGAAACTCCCCTACCTCACCCACCCAGCCAACGTGGCAATCATTCTCACGCGTTATGGCCGCGACATCGACACGATTGTCGCCGGCATCCTCCATGATGTAATCGAGGACTGTATCCGCGATGGATATACGCGAGAAATGCTTCAGCAGCGGATCGGCGACAAATTCGGCCCGAAGGTTCTGGAAAGCGTCATGGCGGTCACCTATCGTCGGCAGGATGAAGACGGGATCGAGTTTTCGCAGGAGGAACGCAGATCGGATTATCTCGAACGACTCGCTCTAGCCGGCGAAGAAGCAAAATGGGTGTGCGCGGCAGACAAGATTCACAACGCCGCGTCGATCATCACCGATCTCCGCAGAACAGTAGATCCGGAAACGGTCTGGGCGCGCTTCGCAGGGGGCAAGGCGACGACAGCCGGCTGGTACCGCCGGGTATACCACCGACTGAGAGAGGTCGGATTTGATGCGCCGATAATGAAGGAGCTCGACGATGTAACCGCGGAGCTGGAGAGGTTTGCCAGCTGATCGAGCTTACGTGAGGGCCGGCGCCGCCCCTGCCCCGTAAGTCTTCTCGACGTAATCGTCGAGGATCTTCAGAAAATCCGGGACGATGGTTTCGCCCTTCAGCGTGAGCAGCAGCTTCCCATCCACATACACCGGAGCCTTTGGCTCCTCGAAGGTCCCCGGCAGCGAGATCCCGATATTCGCGTGCTTCGACTCACCCGGGCCGTTCACGACGCAGCCCATCACCGCGACTTTCATCTCGACCACACCAGGATAGCGCGCGCGCCAAGCCGGCATCTGTTCGCGGAGATAGGTCTGGATGTCTTCCGCCATGTGCTGGAAGAAGGTCGATGTGGTGCGACCGCACCCGGGACAGGCGGTAACCTGTGGATTGAAGCTCTGTAATTCCAGCGACTGCAGGATCTGCTGTGCGACACGCACCTCCTCGGTGCGATCACCGCCAGGGCGCGGCGTCAAAGAGACGCGAATCGTGTCACCGATGCCTTCCGACAACAGAATCGAGAGGGCGGCGGTACTAGCGACGATTCCCTTCGACCCAAGCCCCGCTTCCGTAAGTCCGAGATGAAGCGGATAGTCGCAGCGTGCAGCCAGCTGCCGATAAACCCGAAGCAGATCCTGAACGCCGGAGACCTTTGCCGAGATAATGATCCGGCCGTGTCCAAGCCCCATCTCCTCGGCGATGGCCGCCGAGCGAAGCGCGCTCTCGAGCATTGCTTCGACGTAAACGGCTTTCGCTTCCAGAGGCTCGGCGCAGCTCGCGTTGGAATCCATCATCGACGTCAGAAGATCCTGATCGAGCGAACCCCAGTTAACGCCGATTCTGACCGGTTTCTGATTGTCCAGCGCTACCTGAATGATCGTGCGAAAGTTTTCGTCGCGTCTCTTCCCGCCAACATTGCCGGGATTGATCCGGTATTTGGCGAGCGCTTTGGCGGTCTCCGGGTACCGGGTGAGAAGGAGATGTCCGTTATAGTGGAAGTCTCCGATCACCGGCACGGTCACGCCCATGTCTGCCAGACGGCTGACGATCTCTGGCACCGCGCGCGCTGCTTCGTCGTTGTTGACGGTGACACGTACGAGGGAGCTGCCTGCCCGTGCCAGATCCGCAACCTGGAGCGCAGTGCCCGATGCGTCGGCCGTGTCGGTGTTGGTCATCGACTGCACGACGATGGGATGCCCTGATCCGACAGGCACGCTGCCAACGAAGGCGGTGACTGTTTTCCTGCGTGTTATGGTCGGTGACTGTGCTTGCATTGTGAGCGATTCGAAAGCTAATTCCGTGGTCAAAGCAGCGCACCGGAGCGGCGCGCGCGATTCCCCTCCCTGCCGATTGTGGAGCTCAAATGGCTGACGAAACCCCGGAAAACGCAGAATCAAGCGTCACACCGCCGCCCGCGGCTCCGAAAAAAAAGAAACGGAACAGGCTGGTCATCATACTGCTCTGCGTGCTGATCATTCCAATAATCGTCTTCGCGTTGTGGACGTGGATTGCACTTGGCTACACGTACGCCGCGGGCGAGCGCGCCGGATATGTCCAGAAGATTTCCAAGAAGGGCTGGATCTGTAAGACGTGGGAAGGGGAGTTGGCGATGGCGAATCTTCCCGGGACGATGCCCCAAATCTTCGCATTCTCCGTCCGGAACGACTCGGTTGCGCATCTGATCGAGCAAAATGCCGGCAAACAAGTGTCGCTCGCATATGAGCAACACCGTGGCATCCCGACTTCGTGCTTTGGAGACACTGAGTATTTCGTAACGAGAGTGACAAAGACGGGACCCTGAATCTCTCTATTGTCTGCTCAGCCGGTCCTTGCTATTTTTTTCGCCAAGTCGAGCCAGGGCATTGGTTGTAGCCGGTGCCTTTGGCTTTTTCAGCGCGAGGTTGTTGAGACTCGCGTAACAGATTGTCGAGGGTCGGGCGTTTTCGCTCCCCAAGACACAAATTTTTTCAGGAGCAGGGAATGCGTACGACCGGCAAAGTGAAGTGGTTCAACGACGCGAAGGGTTTTGGATTCATCACACCTGACAACGGGCAGAAGGATTGCTTCGTTCACTACAGCGCGATTTCCGGCTCGGGATTCAAGTCCCTTGCGGAGGGCGACGCTGTGGAGTTCGACATTGTCGAAGGTCAGAAGGGTCCAGCTGCCGAGAACGTGACGAAGGCTTCCTAAGTCACACCAGCTTCACTGGCACAATCTGGCGGGGCGTCTCAGTCGAGGCGCCCCGTTGTGTTTTTGGGAGGACGACCTCGCCTCGGCACCGGAGCTATTTCGACAGCGTGCTCGAGTCGGTCGATCAGATTCGCGCGGAGCGCATCGAGGTCCGCGCGAATGGTGATCCCCTGCGAAAGCTCCACGAAACCGGCGGCGGCTAATCGCTGAGCGATTTGGGTTGCGGCGACAAGGGTTGTCCCCAGCTCATATACCAGAGAATGCAGCAGCGATAGCTGGAGCAGTCCATCGATTGTGATCCGCCTTGAAACGCCTTGTCGCTCCTGAACGATGCCAGGTACGGAGAAATGAGAGAGGACATTATCCAGCCACTTGACTGAAACACCAAGCGCAAGTGCAGCTGTGGCAACGGTATAGGCTCTTGGCATTAATTATCCTACAATACAAGGATATTAATGTCCAGAGGGGATGGTGATCGAACAGCGGATGAGCTGTCGCTCCATAGCACAGCAGGCCGCGTCGGTGGTCTCCAACGGTTTGGTTATATTGGCCGCGCACGAACTACTCTCCAACTTTTATGCAGAACCCAATTCTTCGCTGCTCGCTATCTCTGATCCTCGCGCTCGCCGGATTGCCTGGTATCTCTCAAGCTCAAAAGAGCTACGCAATCGCGCTGGGCGGTGGGGCAGCCATTCCAGTCGGCAAACTGAGCGATAATCAAAAAACCGGATTCAACGCGATGGCCGCGTTTGCGATCGGCGTCTCAGATCTCCCGTTCGGGTTTCGCATCGACGCTATCTATAACAACCTTTCGCACACCGGCACCGTAAGCGGCGGTACTACTCCGTCCGATTTGCGGGTCCAGGCTGCGATTGCCAACGCCATCTTCGCCTTTCCCGGCACCAGCGCCAAGGCATACGTGATCGCCGGCGCCGGGATTTACAACTCCAAGGCCGACGTACCCGGTGCGAAGTCCGAGAGCGATTGGGGATTCAACGGTGGATTTGGTGCAACCTTTGGCTTCGGCCCATTCGCAATGTTCATGGAATCGCGATATCACAGCATTTCCCGAAGCGAATCAAAAGGCGGCGTTTATCAATTCGTGCCGATAACGCTTGGCGTGATGTTCTAGTAACTGCAACAAAAAAGGCGAGTAACCGCAACAAAAAAAAGGCGCTCTGAGCGCCTTTTTGTTGCGTTGATCCGGATTAAATCGCGCGAAGCACCAACTCATTACCTCGCGCGGCATCCGCAACCGGCCATAGCGATTCGCGGGCAGCCCGTAGTTGGGCACCAACCGCTGTTGGACCAGTCCCACCAGGTACGTCGCGACGCGCAACAGAGCGGGATGGCTCGAGCCAGTCGAGTACATCGTCACCAAAGTGAGCGTGTGCCGCTTTGAACGATGAGAGGGGAAGAGCGTCCAGCTCGCATCCTTCCTTCTCGCTTTCTCGAATGAGCGATCCGATCGCCGCGTGCGCTTCGCGGAAGGTCGCGCCTTTCTCGACGAGATAGTCAGCCAGATCTGTCGCCATCATGCTGCTCGATAACGCCGCGCGCATACGCTTGACGTTGAAGCGCGTTTCCTGGAGCGCACCGGCGACGGCCGGAAGCACGAGCAGAATGGTATCGACGGCGTCGAAGAGCACACGCTTGTCGTCCTGGAGATCCTTATTGTATCCGCTCGGCAATCCCTTGAGCGTGGCAAGCAGCGTCGACAGATCGCCGATTGCCCGCGCGCCTGTGCCGCGAGCGAGCTCCAATGCGTCGGGATTCCGTTTCTGTGGCATCATACTCGAGCCAGTGGTAAACGCATCCCCGAACTGAACGAACCCGAATTCGCTGGATCCGTAGATGATCAGATCTTCGGCCAGACGGGATACATGCGTGGCGATCATCGCCACCGAGAACAACAACTCGGCGATGAAATCGCGATCTCCAACTGCATCGATGCTGTTCTGGGATATCGAGCCGAAGCCGAGGCTTCCCTGGAGCAGAACGCGTGAAATGGGGAATGCGCAGCCGGCGATGGCACCGGCCCCTAACGGCAAGACAGCAGCAGTGCGGGATGCCGAGGCTATCCGCGACCGATCCCGCTCGAGCGGCCAGAAGTGAGAAAGCATCCAGTGAGCAACTGCCACCGGCTGTGCACGCTGTAAGTGCGTATACGCAGGCATCAGCGCGTCTTCATGCGCGGTTGCCTGATCCAGCATCACCTGTTGAAGCGTGCGGACCGATGCGTCGAGCTTGGTGCAGGCATCCATCGACCAGAGTCTGGTGGCTGTAGCAACCTGGTCGTTCCGACTGCGCCCGGTATGAAGTTTCGATGCGAGGTCGCCGATCTCGTCGTGCAGCATGCGATCGATGAGAGTATGCACGTCTTCATCGGACTCGATTGGCCGAGCGCCCGCCGCGAGCTTCTGTCCAACGGCGCCGAGCCCACGCTCGATGCGCTTGCTCTCCTCGAGGGTGAGGACGCCGGCACCCCACAGGGCGACTGCCCAGGCCTGCGATAGATTGATATCGAACGGCCAGAGCCTGTAGTCGGTCCCGATGGACCGATTCAAGGCCTCGAGTGCGGCGGCAGTCGGTACTGAAAACCTGCCGCCCCAAAGCTTGTGGGAGGTATGGTCGGACATCTTGCCTCCGTCAGGCGATGGCGAGACTGGCCGGCTCCGGCTGCTTGGCGTTTTCCTTTGCAGCCTTGTCTGCCGCCATCTCCTGATCACGAATGGCGCGTACTCTGGCCGAGAGGCCGTAGAGCCGGATGAAGCCCGCCGCATCGCTCTGCTGATAAACATCGTCTTCGCCGAACGTGACGAACCGCTCGTCATAGAGTGCGTACTCGCTCTCGCGACCGACCACCGACGCGGTACCCTTGAACAGCTTGAGCGTGACGGAGCCCGTGACACGCTCCTGAGTGACATTGACGAACGCATCGTACGCTTCGCGCTCAGTCGTCCACCAGCGTCCCTCGTAGACGAGGTCGGCGTAGCGTGGCGCGATGAGATCCTTCGCCGCAAGCGTGCGACGATCGAGCACCAGCTGCTCGAGCTCGCTGTGAGCAGAGTAGAGAAGCGTGCCGCCCGGCGTCTCGTACACGCCGCGGGACTTCATGCCAACCAGCCGGTCCTCGACGAGGTCGATGCGACCAACTCCGTGGCGCCCGCCAATCTTGTTGAGCGCCCCAACGAGATCGACTGCGTCCAGCTCGGCGCCGTTGACCGAGACGGGAGTGCCCTGAACGAATCCGATTGTTACTTCCTCGGGCTCGTCGGGTGATGCCTCGGGCGCGGTCGTGAGCATGAACAGATCTGACGGCGGGGCGGCCGACGGCTGCTCGAGAATTCCACCCTCGTGCGAGATGTGCCAGATATTGCGGTCGCGGGAATAGATCTTTTCTCTGGTGGCTGCGACGGGAATCTTGTGAGCTTCAGCGTAGGCGATGGCGTCTTCGCGGCTCCTGATGGTCCACTCGCGCCACGGAGCGATCACCGGGAGATCCGGCGCAAATGCGGCGTAGGTCAGCTCGAAGCGAACCTGATCGTTGCCTTTACCGGTGCAGCCGTGCGCGAGGGCATCGGCGCCTACCTGGCGGGCGACTTCGACCTGGCGGCGGGCGATGAGCGGGCGACCCATCGAAGTGCCGAGGAGGTATTTACGACCGTAGATGGCGCCGGCGCGGAGGGTGGGCCACACGAACTTTTCCACGAATTCCTGGCGCAGATCTTCGACGTAGCACTCATCGGCACCCGATGCGATCGCTTTCGCACGAACGCCTTCCAGCTCATCTCCCTGCCCAATGTCAGCCGCAACGCAGATGACACGGGCGTTGTAGCGCTCTTTGAGCCAGGGAACGATTATCGATGTATCGAGCCCACCGGAGTAGGCAAGGGCAATTGTACGGATCACGGGCGTCTCAATAAGTATTCAGAATTACTGAATATTTAATCGTTTCGGCCCGGCCCGTCAATCCTTTATCCGGGCTCTCCTGCCATCGCCCTAATGCGCCGCATTACGCGTTCCCGCGCGGCTACCGAGCGGCAAATGATCAGAATCGTGTCATCCCCGCCGACGGTGCCCAGTATGTCCGGCCAGGCCTCGCCATCGAGGGCAGCGGCGATCGGCTGTGCCCCGCCGGGGACGGTGCGGAGGACGAGCATCTCGCTGACGCCATCAATGCGCAGAAACAGCTGTGGCAACAGCGTGTCGAGGGCGGCTCTGCTCTCCTCGATGCTCCCGTCGGTTATGGCGTACCTGGCGCCCTCGGGTGTGGGCACCCGCGCCAGGCGCAGCTCGCGAAGGTCCCGCGACAGGGTGGCCTGGGTCACATCCCACCCGCGCTGGAGCAGCATCTTCCGGAGATCTTCCTGGCTGCTCACCACCCGATCGCCAATGATCTCGAGAATGGTATCGTGTCTTTGTCTTTTGTTGGCCACGGGGTGAGTTTAGCACGTGAGGTGGGAATCCGCGAGAGAAGTGAGCGGATCATTGACTGGCACCGAGTGTAATGTTATGCATTCCTTATGCATAAAGTTCCGGTCGGAGTGCTCGGTGCCAGTGGGTACGCGGGCAGGGAGCTGTGCGGTTTGATCGCACGACACCCTGGCCTGGAGCTGGCCTTCGCGTCTGCCAATGAGCAGCGCGGTCAGCGCGCGCGGATCGGTGCGGCCGAAGTCACTTACGTCGCCACCGAAGATGCCCCGCTGAACTCCGCGGAAATTGTTTTCACCGCGCTGCCACATGGGGCCGCGGCTACGTGGGTGGAGAACGCGCGCGCGACGGGTGCGCGGGTTGTGGATCTGTCTTCTGATTTTCGGCCTGGTGCAGGAAACGCCGCAGCCGCCGCTGCACCATATGGTCTTACAGAACTAATGCGCGAGCACATCCCGGGAGCGGGAATCGTCGCCAATCCGGGCTGCTATCCGACTGCCGTTCTGATTGCGATTGCGCCACTCCTGACGGAAGGCTGGATTTTGCCAGGCGCTACCATAAATGTGTCGGCAGCAAGCGGCGTGACCGGTGCAGGTTATTCGCCGCGTCCTGATCTTCTATTCGCCGAAGTCGCGGAAGATTTCCGGGCTTATTCGGTTGGAAATCAGCACCGCCACATCGCCGAGATGCGAGCGGTTTCGTCGCAGCTGGGCGGGAAAGACAACGACATATTGTTCACTCCGCACCTGCTTCCCGTGGCGCGGGGAATTCTGGCGACGATCACGGTTCCCATAAAGCAGCACGTTGACGAGCCGCTCTCGCTGTGGCGCGAATGCTATCAGGGCGAGCCGTTCATCGAAATCGCGGATCAGCCGCCATCGCTGCGCGATGTCGTACGGCGAAATGTTGTGAGGCTGAGCGTTGTTCCTGCCTCCAACGTCCGCCAGCCGACGCTGATCATCGTTTCCGCGATCGACAATCTGGTCAAGGGCGCCGCGGGTCAGGCGCTCCAGAACGCGAACGTGCTCCTTGGGTTGAACGAGCAGGAAGGCCTGCCCGCGTGATGCGAGTCGTGAAAATCGGGGGCAGGGCTCAAGCGAATCCTCGTTTGGCAACGGTGCTTCGCGATGCCTGGGACGCAGAAGGTGGGCAGCTGTGCGTCGTACACGGTGGAGGCGACGAGGTCTCTGCAATGCAACGCGCGCTGGGTCGCGAGCCGGTATTCATCGGCGGGCGGCGGGTGACATCACACGCCGATCTGGAGCTTCTGCGCATGGTGCTGTCCGGTGTCGTCAACAAGCGGCTGGTCAACAAGCTCGCAGCGAATGGATTACCGGCTGTTGGGCTGTCCGGTGAAGACGGCAAGCTGATCGAAGGAGAGGCGATCGACAGAGCAACACTCGGTCTTGCCGGAAAACCCGTCGGCGTGAACGCCCGCTTGCTGCGCTCGCTACTGGCGGCGGGATTCCTGCCGGTAATCTCGCCGGTCGCGTCTGACGCCGCGTCTCCCGAAGGCGGGGCTCTGAACGTGAACGGTGATGACGCCGCCGCCGCTATCGCCGTCGCGCTCGGAGCGGAGGAGCTATTGCTGGTAGCCGATGTCGAGGGAGTGAAGAACGCCGACGGCGTGATCGTGACCTCTCTTAGTAGCGATGCGGCCACCGAGCTGATTGCGAGTGGAGTGGCAGCCGGCGGCATGAGCGCAAAAATCGAATCTGCCCAGGCTGCGCTAAGCGCAGGTGTAGCGTCTGTCCGCATATGCGATTTGAAAGGTGTAGCAGATCCTGAACGTGGAACCGTCATAACCCAATCACAGAGTGTTGCCATATGACCGCCGTGACGATGCCGGTCGAAGAGGAAGTTGTCGCCGTGGCTAATGGTGTTTCGCCGCTGCTATCGACCTACAAGCGCGCGCCGATGGAATTCGTCCGCGGAGAAGGTGTCGAGCTCGTCGATGCGGACGGGAAGCGATATCTCGATTTTGCCAGCGGTATCGCTGTCAACTCGCTCGGGTATGGCGATGCGGGGATCGCGTCGGCGATAAGCGAAGCGCTGACATCGGGACTGATTCACACGTCGAACCTGTACCGCACTGGTGCCGGCGAGCAGCTCGCGGCGAAGCTGATCGCAAGATCGTTTGCGTCCAAAGTCTTCTTCTGTAACTCCGGCGCGGAAGCCAACGAAGGCGCATTCAAGTTCGCGAGAAGATGGGCGCGCAAGATCGGAACGGATGCCAAAGTCGAAATCATTGCCCTGAGGGGAAGCTTCCACGGCAGGTTGTTCGCGTCACTGGCGGCGACGGATCGGCCATCATACCGGGCTCCCTTCCGGCCGCTGGCCGGAGGCGTCTCGATCTGTGAGCGCGACCTCAATGAGCTCGATTCCGCGCTCGACGAGGAGACTGTCGCGGCGTTAATCGTCGAGCCGATTCAGGGAGAAGGCGGGGTGCGCGTTCTCGACTCCGAGTTTCTGCAGCGGCTGAGGACGATCACGGAGAAGCGTCAGATCGCTTTGATTTTCGACGAGATACAGTGTGGTCTGGGTCGCACAGGACACCTCTTCGCCTACGAGAACATCGGCGTCACTCCCGACATGCTGACCCTGGCAAAACCAATGGCCGGCGGTCTCCCGATGGGAGCGGTGCTGGTGACGGAAGAGATTGGATCGACGATTCAGCCGGGTGACCACGGGACGACGTTCGGCGGCGGTCCGCTGGTCGCGGCAGTGGCAAACCACGTTGTCGATCGGCTCTCGGATCCTTCGCTGCTGAAATCGGTGCGGGAGAATGGAGAATGGCTCGGTCAGCAGCTCGCAGCCATCGCGCGCCGCTCCGGGAAGGTGCGGGCTGTGCGCGGGACCGGCTTTATCTGGGGCCTCGATGTCGTCGATTCTGCGAACGACATCGTGAAGCATGGATGGGAGGAAGGCCTTCTCACGCTGACTGCCGGAGAGCATACACTTCGCATTCTTCCACCTCTGGTGATGAGTCGTGAAGATCTGCAGCGCGGTGTCACCATCATCGAACGAATCATCGGCAGATAAGCCGGTCGCCAAGGTAAGATTCGCCGGTTAAGATTTGGGGGACTTTTCCCGCCAGGTCGTGATGCGATCGAAAGGACTCCCGTTCCGGCTTCACTCGGCGGCGTTTCTGCTGGCGATTGGATGTGCGCCCCCTACCGTCGGCACGAGTGAAAGCGTAGCCGCCTCGCCGACGGCGGATACGGTGGAGGCGCGAAGGGTGTTCGAGGAGAACATCGACGCCATACACAAGCGTGACCGGGCGAGGTATCTCGCCACTTATCTTCATAACAGCAGTCTGGGTCGAAACGGACCCGCGGGCCTCGAGCTGGGTTACGATGGTTGGAGCGCACGACGTGATTCAACCTGGCCGGATACGCTCGTTGCGCGGAATCTGCGTGTATTACCCGTAGCGCCCGGGGTGGTATACGGGACCTACTGTTACACCGTGACACAGAGAGACACGACGTCGAGCGGCGTCTCGGAGCGAATCTTCGTGAAGACGCCGCAGGGCTGGAGGATTGCAGTTACTACTGCTTTTGGCTTGCCCGCCGGGGCGCCTCCGCAGTGCAAGTAGACGGATTTCATAACAGAGGTTAGATGAAGCGCTACTCGATTGGCTTGCTAATTTGCTCTCTGCTGCTGCCAAATGTCTTGGCATCGCAGTCACCGCCGAAGCTGGTGCTCTTCATTACCATCGACGGAATGCGGCCCGATTATCTGCCAAGATTCGAGTCGCAGCTGACAGGGGGACTTGCGCGGCTGTATCGCGGTGGAGCGGTCTTCACGAATGGCTTTCAGGACCACGCGATAACCGAGACCGCGCCCGGCCACTCCGCGACAATGTCCGGAAGATTCCCAGTCCATACCGGCATTCAGGCGAACTCCGCCGGTGTCAACGACACGACCGTGTCTCTGATTGGTGTTTCGGGTCTCGGTGCTTCGCCTTTTCGTTTTCAGGGGACCACTCTGAGCGACTGGCTGATTGCCAAGGATCCTCGAACGCGGATCCTTTCCGTCTCGAGGAAAGATCGCGCCGCAATTCTTCCCATCGGCAAGTCGAAGCAGCCAGTGTTCTGGTATGGCTGGAATGGGAACTTCACTACCAGTACCTACTATGGCTCGACTCTGCCTGACTGGGTGAGTGCGTTCAATGCGCGACGACTTCCGGCGACGTATGCCGGGAAAAGATGGGAGCCACTGCTTCCCGCATCGGCGTACGCCGAGCCGGACAGCGTTCCTGTCGAAAGCGGGGGACACAATTTCGTTTTTCCGTACACCGAGCCGTCCTCGCCCGATAGCGCCGCGATGTTCCTGCCGGAATTTCCGTGGATGGATGACGTCACGCTCCAGCTCGCTCTGGCGGGCGTCAATGCTCTGAAGCTTGGCGCCGGACCGCAAACGGATCTGCTCGCCGTCTCCCTTTCCACTACGGATGCTGTTGGTCACCGCTTCGGCCCCGACTCGAAGGAGATGCACGATCAGATTCTGCGTCTCGACCGTTATCTGGGAGCTTTCCTGGATTCACTCTTCAAGCTGCGCAGCGAGCGCGATGTCGTGATCGCGCTGACCGCGGACCATGGACTGACACCGTTTCCCGAGGTTCATGCACACGATCCGAACACGGGTGCCAAGCGAGTGGATGTCGTACCCGTGCTCGAGCGCCTGAGCAGTTCGCTTGCCGCCGCGGGTGTGCCGGCGTCGCCGATTTTCGCCGGCTGGCTATATCGCGGGACTGGATTCGCGTTCGACGGCGGCGTTCTGACCCTGGACAAGCCGGCGCTCGAAAAAGCTCGTGTCAATGTCGACTCGCTGCTACGCGCACTGCGCGCCGATTTTCTGAGCGTTCCGGGTGTCGCGCGTGCGGATCGGATCTCGGAGCTTGCGCGCGCCGATACGGTAAACGACAAGATCGCACGCCGTTGGCTGCACATGTTCGACAGCGATGACCGCGCGTCGATGGTTGTGACACTGGCGCCCTATAACTACTGGTCGTTTTATACGGTTGCGATGCACGGCAGCCCGAACGACCCGGATGCGCGAGTGCCCCTGATTTTCTACGGTGCTTCGGTCAAACCCGGGCGTTATCCCGAATTTGCGCGAGTCGTAGACATGGCTCCGACTCTGGCGGCGATCGTCCACGCCACCCCTCAGGAAAAACTCGACGGACACGTTCTCCAGAATGCGATCCGGTAGGGCTCCGCTCGACCCAGTCTGGAAGGCGTTCGACGAAGCAGAATTCGGCATCAAGAACATTCTGAATCTTCGAGAGTCGCTGCCAACGGCCGCAGATGCGCGACATAGAGCTGAGGCCTGGCTGCGCGAGCGCCAGATAAGCCGCGCCACTGAAGTGCTGTTGATCACTGGCCGCGGCAAAGGCAGTGTCGATGGTGTGTCAGCAGTTCGCCAGGAAATTCTCGCGCTTCTTCCGGCCCTGCGACGACGCGGCGTGGTCGCGGATTGGCGGGAGCACACGCCAGGCTCCTTTATCGTCAGACTCGACTCCATTGCGTCCCTGCTGGAAGCGCCGCGGCGCAAGCGAGATCGTGACGCGACGGAGCCGGCGCGTGACCCGCAGACGCTGACCGCGCTCGATCCGAATACGCTGAGCCTCCTCCGCCAGCTGGCGGTTCGGTCATTGGAATCACTCGGGGTACGCGACCACGGAAAATTCATCGAAGCCGAGATGCTCTCGAAATTTCATTCACTCGCTGCCGGCATCGGCTCCGGTACGGACAACGAAAAAAAACTTCGTGAAGCCATTACCTTTGCGCTCGAGCAATTTGATGAGTGACCCCATGGTACGATCGTCGATCGCAGCACTCATCCTGATAGCCAGTCCGCTAGCGGGCCAAACGAGCATGCCTGGTTATTCTGCGACTTCGACGAGGGCACAGCGGGATATCGAGGCGGATGTGATCAACCGTCCGCTGCCCGCAACCGCCGCAGCGCTCTCGCGCGCGCTTTCAATGCAGCCGCACATGTCGGGCACGCCAGCCCAGGCGCGAACGCGCGACTACGTGATCGGGCAGATGAAATCGTGGGGTCTGGAGACCGAGGTCCGCTCGTACAAAATCTGGATGCCTCACCCGGTGACGACGCGTGTGTGGCGGATTGCACCCGATCCGGTCGAGCTGAATCTCCAGGAAGGGCCGGTTGCCGAAGACACGACTTCGGTTTCGTTTCCGCAGGTGTTGCCGTTCAACGGCTACGGCGCGGCAGGTGACGTGCGCGGGGAAGTCGTGTACGTCAATTACGGATTGATCGAAGACTACGCGCAGCTCGACTCAATGGGCGTCTCGGTCAAGGGCAAGATCGCAATCGCACGGTACGGCCGATCCTTCCGCGGCATCAAAGCTCGCGAGGCGGAGAAGAACGGGGCAGTGGGGCTTCTCATCTACAGCGATCCTGCAGACGATGGTTACGTACGCGGCGATGTCTATCCTGCGGGCCCGATGCGTCCAGCGCACGGCATTCAGCGTGGAAGTGTCATGAATGCAGATGGTGATCCGAGCACTCCTGGATATCCCAGTCACGAGAACGCTCGACGCATTCCCGTCGCGCAGATGGAAGTTCCGCGCATTCCCGTACTTCCGATCTCATATGGCAATGCAGCAGAGCTCCTGCGAGGGCTTGCCGGGAAGTCCATTCCGCAGCCATGGCAGGGCGGACTCGGATTTCGCTACCACGTTGGGCCGGGTCCGGTGCAGGCCCGTATGGAAGTAAACACCGACGCGAGCACCAATCCTTATAAGGAAATCTGGGATACTTTCGGCGTCATTCGTGGCACCGACTATCCGGACGAGATCGTGATGATCGGCGGACACCGTGACGCGTGGGGACCGGGCGCGGCGGACAATGTTAGTGGGACGGTGAGTGTGCTCGAGGCAGCTCACGCGATCGCCGATCAGGTTAAAGCGGGGAGACGGCCGAAGCGGACGCTGGTATTCGCAACATGGGACGCGGAAGAATGGGGACTGATCGGCTCGACGGAGTACGTTGAAGACGACTCGCTGCGTCTGAGGAAGAACGCCGTCGGATATCTCAATCAGGACGACATCGCACAGGGGCCCAATTTCAGCGGCGGCGGGTCGCCGTCGCTACGCAGCATGCTGCGCGACGTCGCCAAAAAGGTCCCGGATCCGAGCAAGCAGGGAAGCGTGTACGACGTCTGGCGGAAACGCGCCAACCTTGCGGCGGACTCTCTCGAGCCGCCAATGGGTGATCCCGGCGGCGGATCCGACTTCGCCGGTTTCTACAACCATCTCGGGATTCCGATTGCGGACTGGGGCTTCGGTGGACCACAGGGCGTCTATCACTCCGCCTACGATTCATACCACTGGATGTCGAAGTTCGGCGATCCGGGGTTCGAGTTCCACGCGACTGCGGCGCGCATCGGTGCGGCGATGATGCTGCGTCTCGCCAACGCCGACATCCTGCCATACGACTACGTCGAATTCGCGCGAACGATGCAACGGTTTGCCAGGCAGGTGGAGACATCGATTGCCGACAAGAAGTGGAGCGTTTCGGCGGCGGCTCTGACGTCGGCGATCGCCAGAATGGAAGACGCCGCTGTCGCCTTCAACACGGCACGCGATCACGCGCTAACGGCTCAGCCGTCACAGTCTACCCTGCGCGCCGTGAATGCGAAGCTGCTGCAGGTAGAGCGGGAGCTCACTCGACCCGAAGGACTGACAACGCGCCCGTGGTTCCGAAGCCTCGTCTACGCGTCCGACGAGAACAACGGATATTCGACGATGGTACTGCCTTCCGTGAACGAGGCAATTCGAGCCAATGACCAGAAGTCTGTCGACAAAGAACTGACAGACCTCGGACGCAGATTCGATGCTGCTACGCGTGTACTTCGCGATGCAGCCGCCACAATCCGGTGAAATAGAAGAGTTTACGTTTGGCACAATTACAGGCCCGGACATTGCTATAAAGCAAAAAAGTCAGAACGCACGGCAGGAAGGCTTGATCAAAACCACACAAGCTCGAGTGAGTCGTTCACGTCTCACTTCGGAAGACATAGCCGCGATCAGTTCTTATGGAGCGAAGGCTTTCTGGCCACCCGGGTTTCAACTCTATCAGCGGGGCTCGGCGGCGGACGGAGTCTTTATCGTTCTTGAAGGACATGTAGTGCTCCGCAACAAGATCAAAGTCGGTCGCGGTTTCGTCCCAGTCATTGCGACTGTCGGCCAGACCTTCGGCAGTGAAGGCCTGTCACCGAACAGTTGTTATGTGACTGATGCCAACGCTTCGGAAGAAACAAAGACACTCTTCCTGAGCGGCGCCCAGTTTCGCGCCTTTGTGCGCGAGCGTCCGGCACAGACAATTCCACTGCTGTCCCAGATAATGTCGGAGCGCGCGTACCTGCTGGAGAAGCTTCACGAACTGGCCGCCCTCAACGTCGATCAGCGCCTCATGTCGACGCTGACGCACTTGAGCAGCGACCGAAGCTTTACGGCGCCCGATGGACGTCTTAAACTCGATAACAACCATCACAGACTTTTGTGCGAGATGGTGGGCGCGACCAGAGAGTCGATCGCTTTGGCACTCAGCCGGCTCGTCTCGGCCGGCATTGCCGAGCGACGCGGGATGACCTTCCTGATCGAACCCGGCTCGCTTGGATCTACTTTCACCGACGTCGGGGAAAGGGAGGCTGCGGTTCCGGTAGCGTGAGACGTAAGTTGTCGAGGACATATGGCCAGAAAGCGCCGTGTTGAACACACTGGAATAATCAGGGGCGCCGAGCCAATCGATCTGCAGGAGGGGGACTCACACGGGGTTCTCCTCCTGCATGGCTTTGGAGACACGCCTCAGACACTTTCGCTGCTGGCGAAGAAGCTTGCCAGAGCGGGCTATAGCGTGCGTGCACCTTTACTTCCGGGGCACGGGCGCGACATGAAAGCATTTGTGGAAGCACGTGCCGCCCAGTGGATTGAGGCGGCAAGGCAATCGCTGAGACAGATGCAGCAACGATATGAGAGCGTCAGCGTCGTTGGACTTTCGATGGGTGGAGCGCTTGGCGTACTCGTCGCAGCTGACGCACCGCAGATAGCCAGTTTGACCCTGATAGCGCCGTATCTGGGGATGCCTCTTCATGTGCGTCTCGCTGCATCCACTCACTGGGTGTGGGGACGCATGGCGGGCGAGATCAATTCGCGAGACCCTCGCTCCATTCAGGACCCGATCGAACGAGCAAAGAATCTGGCCTACGGATCGGTGACCGGTCGCGCGCTGTTCGAGCTATGGACGGTGGTACGGCGCGCAAGAAAGGCGCTCGGCGAAGTCAAGCCACCAACACTGATTGTGCTTTCCCGCGAGGATCCGCGTGTCGCGCAAGTCGTAGGTGAGTTTGCGCTGAAACAGCTAGGCAGTGAGGAGAAAAAAATGATGTGGACCGAAGGTGCCGGCCACATCATAACGGTGGACTATGGACGCGAGCGCGTGTTCACAGAAATCCTGAACTGGATACGAACACACGACACCAGGGGCTCGACAGCCGCACGAAATACAGAGCGGCTGTCGAACGGCCCGAAACGCTAGAAGCGATCCTGTACGAACCCGCTTACAGAGTCGACGGCGCGCTCTCCCAGATCTGCTGCCTGGTGAACTACACCGCTGGCGACTCGTCTCACCCGCGCGACGGTCGCCGTTGCTCGGTTAGATCGGCTTTTGCGGGCGCTTTTTCTGCCCGCCTTGCGACGGGACGACGCCCTTCCAGCTCTACGTACTGCCTTGCGGGCACTCCGTCCCGCCTTGCGCACACTGCGTGCAGCCTTGCGGCCGCTGCGTGCCGACCGACGAGTGCTGCGGCGTGCTCTGCGTGCGCTGCGCCGTGCTTTGCGTGCGCTACGTACAGCCTTGCGAGCAGTACGTACCGTCTTGCGAGCGCTGCTGCGCCTGACAGCGCGTCTGCGTCTGCCGGCGGTTTTGCGTGCACGCGTGCTACCAACTTTTGAACGACTGGACCTCTTGGTTGCAGCCATTGGAATTCTCCCGTGTGGCAGGGTTTGTAGCGACCGATAGCAAGATTCGCGCACAATCTTGTTGGTACGTCAAGTACTAACAAGTTGTGCTATAGTCTACTCCAGAGACTGCGCGTCTCACCATGCTTCATGATCCAGAGCTCGCGAGCGTCAAATTCACCTGCTTCCCACAACGCGCGCATCTTCGCGGGCGGTTCGTCCATCGGCTCGTCGGTCAGCTTGAACGTACCCCAGTGTGTAGCAGCCATTATGAGTCGCTGCCCCTGCTGCGCGGCGCGAAGCTGGCGCATAGCCTCAATGCAATCTTCAGGATTCATGTGCACCGCACCCATGAACCACCGCGGCTCGTAAGCGCCGATGGGAAGCAAGGCTACCTCAAACGGACCGTAACGCTGACCAATGGCGCCGAACTCAGGGTGCAGAGCGGTGTCGCCGGCAAAAAAGACGGAATGGCTGGGCGACCGGATGACCCAGCCACACCACAACGTCTGATTGCGGCGTCCGAGCGTCCGACCGGAAAAATGCTGGGCGGGAACACACGAAATGCGGAGATTTCCCACCGTAGAGTCCTGCCACCAATCGCGTTCGACAACTTCGCGGGCCCCGCGCTCGCGGAGAAACTTTCCGACGCCAAGCGGCGCGAACCATACCGCCGCAGGATATCGTTCGGCGACACGCGACACCGTTCCGGCATCGAGGTGATCGTAATGGTCGTGTGACAGCAGGATGACGTCGATCGAAGGAAGTCGATCGAATTCGACTGCCGGCGGCACCCGGCGCTTTGGACCGGCGAACTGAACGGGAGATGCTCTCCGACTCCAGACCGGGTCCAGGAGAACATTCAGTCCGCCAATCTGGATTAGAAAACTTGTGTGGCCGACCCAGGTGAGGGTGAACTGGTCCGGATCCGCGCGCGGGACCACGAATGCCGGATCGGCGCGAGTAAAAGTCGACGGATCGGGATCAGGCCGGCGCGGATTACGCCGCCGCTCAACCAGCGACCACTTCAGGAAATCGCGAAAGCCGTGAAGCTGAGCCGATGCCCAGGGGTTTCTGAATCCACCCGTGGGCCGGTGATGATCAGGCGCTGACATGCATTGAATATCGTCAGCTGATCGCAGGTCTAGCGAGGTTCTCCTCGAGATGTGCCGACGACTTCATGCCAACAAGCGCGGCCGTTAGCGGCAGTGACTGGGCAAAGGCGATCGCGCGCCTGGCGTCGGTGCTGTATCCCGGAAATGCCGCCTTGACCTGTTGCGGCAACGAGTGAGTCAGTTGTGCCTGCATGAGAGTGGCGCTGCCCACTACTGAAATGTCGAGACGTTGGGCCGCCTCGAGCAGTGTGACGGTCCCAGATCCAAGCCGTTGTGTAGGTGTCCGCACCGCTTCCGTCATGGCAAGATTGATCGGGAGCTGGACCACCTTGAAACGATGTTTGGACCCACCGACCTCGCGGGCGATCATCACCAGCTCCTCCAGGCTCAGATGATTCTTCGCCTGCATGTCGACACGGAAACCGTTCCACGTCGCGCAGCCGTAAGAAGAAATCGCACCTCGCTTGACATGTTTCTCAAGTGTTTCGAAGGCGTCGCGCATGATGGTGCGAAATCTTTCACGGTCCACGCTGTCAAGCTGCTGCTCGGGGTTGTGGAGGTAATAAACGTCGATCGTCTCCAGTCCAAGGTTGTTACGACTGCGATCGATCTGATCATCGAGATAGCGGGGAGTCAGGCAGTGACCGCCGGCGACGACATCGGCGGCGCTCATCACGCCGCGCGCGAAGTATTCGCTGTCGAGAAACCCGCGATAGTCTTCCCTGGTCGCCGGCGGTGTTTTCTCGAGTGGGATATAACCGGCCTTGGTACACACAACTATTTCTTCACGCGTGACCGTGCCTGAAGCGATGGCGACTCGTATGGCGTCGCCTACGGCGCGCTCAGACCGTTGGCAGCGATAGTTGATGGCGGTGTCAATCAGATTGACTCCCCTTTCAAGGGCCGCCGCGCCCGCTCTCGTGTAACGCGCGTCTTCGGCGTCGTCGCATTCACCCAGGTATGTGCCGAATCCGAGCGAAGAGACGAGAGCCATGCCGCCAAGCTCCCGATAGAAATGCGCCGGCTGCACCTGGCCGAAGCGCTTGCTGAATCGGCGTGTGCCTCCGAGAGAAGCACGGCCCTCGATCAGAGTCGTCGCTGCTTGCGGACGAGTCATTGGGTGAGACTGTAAGTGCAAGCAGGAGCTATTGCAAGGTGTCACATCACTATGTTGGCCCCTACGTTGCTAGCAGTTGATGCACGTTTAACATCTCCAGAGCCAATCTCCAGTGAAACCGTACGCATTGTGTCTGCTCGCGGTAGCCGCGTGCGCGCAGCAGCGACCAGTAGTCTTACCACCGGTGCGCATGGATGCGCCGGTCGACTCAGCTCCGGCGCGCGCCGGCCAGCGTGTCTACGACACCCAGCGCGACGACCCTTTCGCAACGACGAACCGCATCGATTGGCCGGGTCCGAATCGGTATCGCTCGTCCTCAGGATCACCCGGACCTGATTACTGGCAGCAGCACGCAGACTACACGATCAAGGCAGCCCTCGATACCGGAACGACGGAGATCTCCGGTTCCGTTGAGATAAGGTACACGAACAATTCGCCGGACACGCTGCGCTATGTGTGGCTGCAAGCCGATCAGAATCTCTATCGTTCCAACAGCAAGGGCTCGGCACTTTTCCCCGCAGATTCGCGTTGGGGCGTGCGGGGATTCCAGGGTGGATACACGTTTACGAACGTTCGCGTGAACGGCAGCGCCGTCGAGCCGCGCATCAACGACACCATGATGCGGCTAGATCTCCCGACACCGCTGGCTCCGCGTGGCGGAAGAGCGACTATCACTTTGAGCTATTCCTTCCGCGTCCCGGAACACGGCTCGGATCGAATGGGCCGCGACAGCGTTCTCTACGAAGCGGCACAGTGGTACCCGAGGATGGCAGTGTACGATGATGTCCGCGGCTGGAACACTGATCCATACCTTGGGCAGGGTGAGTTCTACCTGGAGTACGGTGATTTCGATTACGCCGTGACGGTGCCTGCGGGCTACGTCGTGGCCGGCAGCGGGGTGTTACAGAACGCCAACGAAGTCCTGACAGCCGAGCAGCGCCAGAGGCTGGCGACCGCTTCGCGAACAGCGTCGGTCGTGCAGATCATCACGCAGGCGGAGGCTGCAGCAGCGAAGGGGCAGCGAAAGACAGGAACCAGAACCTGGCGGTTCCGCGCACGAAACGTCCACGACGTCGCTTGGGCCGCCGCGCCGGATTTCCGTTGGGATGCGACTAGTTGGAATGGCATCCTGACGCAGGCCTACTACGAATTTCCGAAGGCAGGGAAGGCGTGGGAAAGCGCCGCCGAGCAGACGCAGTGGTCGATTCGACAATACTCGGAGCTTTTCTTTCCGTTTCCGTGGCCTCAGGCAACGAGCGTTGCCGGACCGGTTGGCGGAATGGAGTACCCGATGTTCGTGATGGTGCACTACGGGAGCGCCGATCCAACATCGATCTTCGGCACGATCAACCACGAACACGGACACGAGTGGTTCCCGATGATCGTCGGCTCCAACGAGCGACGCTACGCGTGGATGGACGAAGGGATCAATACGTACATCAATGCATTCGCCCTCGAGGCGCGCTACCCGGGCCAGAGCGCGTATCCTCCGTACCTGAAAAACTGGGCCGATATTATGGCGCAGGGCATTCAGTCGCCGCTGATGACCGCGCCTGACAACATCGATCCTGCAGCATTGGGAGCGATCGGTTACCGCAAGCCGGCAGCTGTGCTGCTGACTCTCCGCAACCACGTCATCGGTCCACAGGCATTCGACAATGCCTTCCGCGAATATATTCAGGCATGGGCGTTCAAGCATCCGACGCCGGGCGATTTCTTCCGAACCATTGAAAACTCAACGGGCGAAGACCTGTCCTGGTTCTGGCGAAGCTTCTTCTACACGACGGATGTTCTGGACATAGGTATCGACAGCGTTTCGATGCGGGCCTCTGATGGCCAGAGTCTGGCGAAGATCTCACTGCATCGGATGACGAGCGTGCCCTTCCCGGTTCGATTCAGGGTCGCCTACGCGGACGGAACTACACAGGATTTTCTGCTTCCGGTGAGCATCTGGTCCAGATCGACGCGGTTCGACGCGGTCGTGCCGGTCCGCGCAACTGTAACTGGTGTAAGACTATGGCCTGATCCATCCGTCCCCGACTGGAATCCTGCCAATGACACGTGGGGCAAACCGCCCGCCGCGAACGCGCCAGGACCGGTTACGAGAAAGTGATGTGGTCGTTTGGATTAAGGGCGGCCTTCGCATAAATTGCAGGCGTTAACGAACTTAGATCAAACGGAGCAAGTAATGCCGGATTTTGGAAGCTGGGCGACCGCTTGGTGGAAGCCTATTCTGTTCATCGTCATCGCTGGGCACCTCACCAATGTGTCCGTCACCCTGTTCCTTCATCGTGCCCAGACACATCGCGGCGTGAAGCTGCACTACCTCGCCGCTCTTCCAATGCGTATCTGGCTCTGGCTTTCGACGGCGATCGTGACCAAGGAATGGGTCGCTTGTCATCGCAAGCACCACGCGTTCGCTGATCGCGAAGGCGATCCACATAGCCCTCTCATCGAGGGGTTGCGGAACATCGTCCTCAAAGGCGCCTTCTACTATAGAAAGACGGTTCGCCAGCCGGGCGTGCTCGACAAGTACGGCAAAGGAACACCGAATGACTGGCTCGAGCGACACCTGCTGTCTCCGCTCAACTGGCTCGGTATCGTGATCATGATGTGCGTCGACGTCTACCTGTTCGGCTTCTTCGTCGGTCCCATCGTCTGGGGAATTCAGATGGTCTGGATTCCGTTCTGGGCAGCGGGAATCGTGAACGGAATTGGTCATGCCGTCGGCTATCGTAACTTCAACGTCAAGGACGAAAGCCGTAACATCTCACCGATCGCGATCTGGCTGGGTGGTGAGGAGCTGCACAACAATCATCACGCTGATCCACATTCCGCCAAGTTCAAGGCGAAGTGGTACGAATTGGATATCGGATGGGTTTATCTCCGGCTACTCTCCCTGTTCGGCCTGGCTGAAATCGGCTACGCGCGTCAGTAGGCCCTGTGCCTGAGACCGTTACCTGCGCGCGCTGCGGCCAAACGCGCACGGGTTTTACAAAGCCTCCCTTTCCGGGCGCAATCGGCGCCCGAGTCGTCGAAGCGATCTGCACGCAGTGCTGGGCCGACTGGCTCAAGCAGCAGACGATGTTGATCAATCACTACGGGCTCAATGTGATGGATCCGCAGGCCCGCTCGTTCCTCACCAAGAACATGGACGCCTTTCTGTTCAAGACTGGCAGCTCGTCGGACATCGACACCAGCAAGAAAGGCACGATCACTCACTGAAATGCGTAAGTCACAGCCACTGGTTGTCTTAGCCTTTGCCCTGATTGCGGCTAGCTGCAGTACCATGACCAGCGGCACGGCGGCAACGACAGCGGCAACGTCGTCGAATTGGACCGACTCGGTGATGCGTTCGCTGACCCTGCGTGAAAAGGCGGCGCAGATTGTCTGGCCGAGTGTCTATGGCGACTATGTGTCGGGCGACTCGCCGCAATGGCGCCGGTTGACGGAGTACGTCGAGCGGGAGAGAGTCGGCGGCTTTACGATTTCTGTCGGCTCACCGACTGAAGTCGCGGCGAAGCTCAACGCGCTGCAGGCAATGAGCAAAGTTCCGCTGCTCTTTGGAGCTGACCTCGAAGCTGGTGCGGGGTTTCGCGCTCGCGGCGGATACTTCGTTCCAAACGCGATCGACCTCGGCGGCGCCATCGTGTTCCCGCCGGAAATGGGGATCGGCGCAACACACGACACCACATTTGCTTACGAGCAGGGACGTCTCACGGCGCTCGAGGGTAGAGCGCTCGGGATCCACATCGCCTACGCACCTGTCCTCGACGTCAACAACAATCCTGAGAATCCCGTCATCAATACGCGCTCATACGGAGAAGATCCCGAGCTGGCGGCGCGAATGGGTGTTGCGTTCATCCACGGGCTGCAGGATAACGGCATGATCGCGACAGGAAAGCACTTTCCGGGTCATGGCGATACCGGAGTGAACTCGCATCTGGCACTGCCGGTTGTCACGGTGAGTCGTTCAAGGCTCGACACCGTGGAGCTCGTTCCATTCCGGGCCGCCGTAAATGCAGGTGTTGGCGCGATCATGTCTTTTCACGGCGCAATGCCGGCTCTCGACTCTACCAACGTGCCGGGCACTCTGTCGTCGAGAGTGCTGACCGGTTTGCTGCGCGGAGAGATGGGATTCAAGGGGATAATCATCTCGGATGCGATGGACATGCGCGGCGTTCTCGACACTTACGGCTCCGACGAAGCGGTCAAGCGTGCTGTCGCCGCCGGGATCGACGTTCTGATTCAGCCGCTGGATGTGTCGAAGACGATCGACGCCGTTCTCGCCGGTATCTCTGAAGGCCGTTACACTGAGGCTCGCCTGGATTCATCTGTACGCAGAGTTCTGGAAACGAAGCGGAGACTTGGGCTTGCCAAGTCGAAGCTCGTCGATTTGAACGGGTTGCGGTTTCTTGTCGGTGACAGCGCGAACGCGCAGGTCGCTCGAGCGGCCGCCGAGAAATCCATAACCCTGGTAAAGGACTCGCTGCGTCAGATCCCACTTCTCTCAGACAGCGCGAAAGTCTTGTCGATCACAGTGGCACGTCGCGCCGATCTCTCGGCGGGGAACGCGTTTAACGCGGAGCTGCGCCAGCGCCTGCCAAAGCTGCGGACAGAGTTTGTTTCCACTGAAGACGCAGCCCTCAATTATCCGCGCCTGCTGGCCGCTGCCGATTCCGCGGACGTAACGATTGTCAACTCGTATGTCGGTCAGAGTTGGGACGCGGTAAGTGCCAGCGCGCCTGGAGCTTTCACGAATTTCGTGCACACGCTCGTCGATCGCGGGCGAAAGCCGATCGTAGTGGCATTTGGAAATCCATATCTGTTGCAGCAACTGCCCTGGGTAAGCGCTTATCTCGTTGCGTGGGGAGGATTTCCGGTTTCGCAGACCGCGGCGGCGCGAGCGCTGCTCGGATCAGCGCCGATCTCAGGGCATTTACCGATCAGCATTCCACCACTCGCAAATCGCGGAGCGGGCGAGTCGCGCGCAGCTCAACGCCGCTGATCCAGTTGATCAAAAGAATTGCTTGACGGACCAACGAAAAATTCTTTGGAAATTTTTCGGTTGACGCTGCTTCAATAGTCCGGTATATCACTACTCACCTGCCTGCTGACTTTTTTTTCAGCGAAAAAAAAGTCATCCCCCAAAAATCTGAAACGGTCTTGACTTTAGTCACATAAAGTGACTAATTCGCTGCACCCATGCGTGACCGTTCCTCCCGGACCAACTCGTACAGCGTCGACGTGGTACTGGTCACCGCGACGAGGAACGAGCTGGCAGTGCTGCTGACGCGCAGCTCGAGTGATCGCGAGCGGTGGGCATTGCCATGGCGGCTTCCGCAGGCTGCCGAAACATTCGAAGAGTCGGCAAACCGGGCTGCGCGCGACGCCCTGGGCGAGCCCCCGGCATGGCTGGAGCAAATCGGCGCATTCGGCGATGGGAAGCGGCATCCAAGCGATGGGGATATTTCTGTCGCGTACGTTGCGTTGGTGCCACACGAAACGGCTTCACCGCACGCCGGCTATGCCTGGTTTCAGATCAGTGACCTTCCGCCTTTGTCCCCTCGTCAGCGAGCGATGGTGGACGGGGCGATGAGAAACGTTCAGGAGCGGCTCGATCAGGCTCCGATCGCCTTTCGCCTCCTGCCAAGCACTTTTACGCTCAGCGAGCTCCAGCACATGTACGAGCTCCTGTTGGGTAAACGCTTGCACAAGGCCAGCTTCCGACGTGCCCTCCAGGCAGCCTGGCTCGTCGAACCTACGGAGGAAATGCGAAGCGAAGGACGGGGTCGTCCGGCGCAACTGTATCGCTACCTACCGAAGAAAAGGCGTAAAGCGCACCGTGGCGTGCGGTTTGATTTCAGAATAACCTAGAGCAGTAACGGGTCGGTATCAGGACGCTGACCCAGACTAGGAACCTCTTGCGGTCCCGGTGTATTAGTTGCAATGTGTACCTAAGGCTAAACACCCTGAACCGGGGGCCTGAAGGCGATGCTGGCTTATCTTGATAGCTTGTGCGCTGCACTGCTGGCGCGCGATAGCACAGAGATACAGCGACTTCTTGCTTTACCCGCTGCGCGAGATCTGCCGCGGCGAGTTCGTGAGGAGGCTGTCGCGATCTCTCGCGCCGGCAATCGCAGCTTCATGGCGCCGATCCACGCACTCCATTTCTATTACAAGCTCACTCACATGGTTGATGAGTCGAGCGATCCGATCTTCGGGGATGCAGGCAGGCAGAACGATCCTCAGGGCGGACAGATGGAGCTCCCGCTCCGCAAAGTCGGAAACGGCGGGCGTTAACCGGGGCTAAACGAGCGCACGAAGCGAGTTCTTCTTCTTCATCGCTGCGCTCCAGATATCTCCAACCTTCTCAAAACGCTCCGCGGCGTTTCCGATATGGAAGTCGCGTGGATCGAGATCGTCGGTGAGCTCACTCCATTGCAGCGGGGTTGAGACCGTCGCGCCAGGTTTAGCCCGCACGCAGTACGGTCCGGCGACTGTTTTGCCCTGAATATTCTGCAGGTAATCGACGTAAACCATTGCAGCGCCTCGGGCTTTGACAAATCGCTCGATCGTCGCTTCACGCGGATGCGTCGCTGCGACTTTGGTCGCAACCATTTGCGCCACAATCGTCGCCGCGTCGTTTGGCGTTCGAGGCGGCAACGGTAGATAGATGTGCAATCCGCGCGAGCCCGATGTTTTTATCGCGCCGCTGAGGCCAAACCCGTCCATCACTTCCTTGGCCCACCGTGCAACCTGGATTACCCGATCAAAATTTGCGCGGGGCCCTGGATCCAGATCGATGATCGTGTAGTCGGCATACTGCAGATGTGGCAGGCGCGAGTGCCACGGGTCGACTGAAATTGCGCCGAGCTGAATGGTGTGGAGCAGAGTCAGAAGGTCGCCGCCTATGTAGCGCGGCTGCTTGTCTCCATTGTCGGTGACGATCTCCTCGACGCGGACGCCGGCAGGAGTGGTATCGGATGCCTTCTGCTGATAAAAGCTTTCGCTGTCGATGCCGTTGGGGAAGCGTTTGAGCACCAGCGGGCGATCGAGCATCGCCGGCAGAATGAAGTCGCTGATGCGGGTGTAGTACCGCATCACGTCACCCTTGGTGTATTTCTCTTTGGGGAAAAACACCTTGTCGAGGTTCGATACCTTGAGCTTGTCGCCACCGCCTAAATCGAGCGTGGCGTCGCCTCGCTTCTTCTCGATCTCCTCCAGCTGGGCGAGGACTGACGCCTTGTCGTACTTCGAGCGTGCTTTCCTGGTCGGGCGCGGCGTGCCCGACCGCGATCTCTTCGGCTCCGTCTCTACTCGCGCGCGAGCGGCGACGCTTGCTCGCGACTGACGTTTAGCGATCGCGCCTGACTTCACCTTGTTCTGTACGCTGGTTTTCTCGATGCCCACATCACGAGCGTCCTTGTCGTCGCGGACTCCGAGAAAGATCGGCTGACGAAGCCGCCGGTCGGCGGTCCACTCGCTGAACTTGACCTCAACGACAATCTTCGGCTCTACCCAGTGGGCTTTTTCGTTGGTCTTCGGGGTCTCGACAAAAGGCGACGTCTTCCGCTCGAGCGGCTTCAGCCGGCGATACATCTCCTGCAACCCGCTTCGAGAAAATCCGCCGCCGGTATGACCGACGTAGATGTATCGATCCTTGTCGAAGTAACCCAGTAGAATCGCACCGATGTGTTCCCGGCTGTTGCGCGGCTCGGTGTAGCCACCGACGACAAACTCCTGACGGAATTCGATTTTCAGCTTGAGCCAGTTCCGCGAGCGATTCCCAGGCTCGTAACGCGAGTCCATGCGTTTGGCGATCACACCTTCCCAGCCGTCGCGCCTCGCCTGCTCGAGCATTTTCTTTCCATTGCCTTCAATCGACTCGGTGATGCGTAGCTGGGTGCCGACCCTCTTGCCGACGCGTTTCATCAGCCGCTCGCGTCGTTCTGTCCACGGCTCTCGCAGCAGCACTTCGTCGCCATCCATCAAGATGTCGAAGAGAATCAGCGCTGCCGGCGACGCGGAGCTGTGGCGCTCGATGATCTCGGCCTGCTTCACGTGCATTCTGCTTTGCAGCTCCTGAAAGCGAGCCGGCTCACCGTCGATCAGCGCGACGATCTCCCCATCGAGGACAAAGGTTCGTTTTGCCTGTGCCGCGAGCTTCCTGAGCGATTCAACTATCTCGGGAAACTGTTTTGCCTTGTCCTTCCCGTTTCTGGTTATGAGCTTGACGTCGCTGGATGTCGCGTAGGCGAGAACTCGCACGCCGTCATACTTGGGCTCGAACGTCCAGCCTCCATCCGGCACATCGCTGCCAATGCTCGCATACATGGGCTCGAGCGAAGCGGCGGAGATCGCCGACGACGAAACGTCCTCTGACTCGGCGCTCGACTTTCTTGTGGCCCGAGCGGATGGCACGCGGGTGGTGGCGAAGAGAGCCTTTGCTTTCGGCTCCCGGTTGCTGTGCCAGACCCGGGATTTGCCGGCGGCGATCTCTTCCATCGTCCGACCCGTGTCCACCGAGGTCATGTTTTCGGCGACTACGTCCTCCTCGGTTGCGAACTCGTCACGATGCTTGATGAGGAGCCACTGTGGTTTGGCAGAGCTGGAGGAGTCGCGGGAGTACTTCATGCGAACCAACGCGAACGAGCCGTGCAGCCGGTCGCCGTGGAAGGTGATCTTGAGGTCACCGCGCCGCAGTCCGTCCCGCAAGGCGTCTTCTTCTTCGTCGGGCGACGCTGCACTATCCGACGAATACGTGCCCCGATCCCAGAGCATCACGGTTCCACCGCCGTATTCTCCCTTCGGGATCGTTCCCTCGAAGGTGTTGTAGTCGATCGGGTGATCCTCGACCTGCATCGCCAGTCGTTTCACTTTCGGGTCGAGACTGGGCCCCTTGGGAACGGCCCAGCTCTTCATCACGCCATCGAGCTCGAGACGGAGATCGAAGTGAAGATGGCTGGCAGCGTGCTTCTGGATGACGAACCGAAGCCGGCCGGCGCGGGCCCGCGCCGCTTCTTTCTCACCTGACGGCTCACGCGTGCGCGTGAAATCGCGCTTCTTCCTGTACTCGGCCAGCTGGGCGCGCGCGCTTCGCTCCGAGCCGGCCGCCGATTTCACAAGCATGAGCGAATCTTAGGCGGTCTTGCTCTTCTTCGTCTTCTTGCGGGTCGCTGCAACTGATTTGGTTTTTGCCCGCACCGCGCCCTTCTTCCCGCTCCCTTCTTCCAGGCTCGCGCGCAACTTCGCCATCAGATCGAGCACTCCCGCGTCCTGTTCCGCCCCCTCGGGCTCCTCGAGCTTCGGCTTCTTGCCTTTCATCTTCGCCTTGATGACGCGCATGAGGTTGGCGCGGTATTCATCGGTGTAGCGTGTGGGATCGAAAGGCTCAGCCAGGTTTGCGACGAGCTGCTCGGCCATCTGGAGCTCCTGCGGCCGGATCGCATCGCGGCTCGGGAAGTTGAACTCGCCTATGTCGACGAGCTCGTTGGCAAAGCGCATGATCTCGAGCACCAGCGCATCCCCAATGACTTTGACGCCGGCGAGATGCTGTGTCTGTCTGATGATGATCTTTCCGATTCCGACTGACCCCGTCTCGCGAATCGCTTCGCGCAGAAGAGCATACGCCTTGTCGCCGCCCTTCCCGGGAACGAGATAATAAGGAGTCTCGAAATAGCGCGGATCGATTTCCTCCTGCTTTACGAAGTCGAGGATGTCGATCGTCTTTGACTGTTCGAGAGCTGCTGTCTTGAAGTCTTCATCGGTGAGCACGACGAACTTTCCTTTTTCGTACTCGTATCCCTTTACGATTTCATTCCACGGAACAGTCTCACCGTCGGCGCTGCAAACGCGCTCATACTTTACGGGAGAGAGATCCTGTTCGTGAAGAAGGCGGAAGCTGATATGATCGGACCGCACCGCGGTCTTCAACTCCACCGGAATGTTGACGAGGCCGAATGTCAGTGAGCCTTTCCATATTGCTGCCATCCGCCATTCCTCCGACTGGTTGAGAACCGGCTATGCGTGTGCATCAAAGCAAATCAAATGCCGCCTGTGGAAAACAAGGTTTGTGACAACGTCCATATGAAAAAAGCCCCGCCGCAGCGGGGCTTTTGAATACGATCGTAATGAGAGTGTCAGCCGCCGACCTTTGTTACGTCGGCCGCCTGTGGTCCTTTTTGACCCTGCACGACTTCGAACTCGACTTTATCGCCCTCAGAGAGTGACTTGAAACCGCTGCCACCGATCGCGCTGAAATGAACGAAGACGTCGGGTCCGCCTTCCCGGGAAATGAAGCCGAATCCCTTCGCGTCGTTGAACCACTTAACCGTCCCAGTGATACGTGCCATTGAACTGATCCTCTCCCCAACGGGCAATCTGTAAAGCATCTACCGTAGGCGAGCGACATCGAGATGCTCGCGCCGCATCGCCGGATACTCGTCCGCGTGACGCACTATCCCTCCGGCAGGCGCACAGGAGGGCAAGTTTTGTGCAAGAAACAGCGGGACTATGCCGCGCCCGCGACGTAATGCGCTGTCCTGCCGCAGCTTTTACAGCGCAGGGTCACGTGGGTATACAGCGGGGGTGGCACTTGGCGCGGATCGCGCTCGATCGATCCGGAACAGGAGGGACAACTGAGCGGAGACCCGCTACGATCGTTGCTGATGAGGAAAAGGGCCTGAGCCGGATTGTACGCGTTCGGACGTGGCTTGCGCATGAGCTCTCCAGTTGCAACGGACACGACGCTGCTCGGCTGGCGTCCTGTCGGGTGACTTGCGACGGCGCTTCCCGAAGAAGCGCCGTCAAGATTCGCGAGGGGATATCCGTGGCACTGGCGCTGGCGTTCCTTACAGCCTGCGGTCCTCATGCCCACATCCCGCTCCGACCGACCAATCTGCCTGGAGCTCTCGCGCCTTCCGACAGTGGAGTCGTCCTGGCACGGCGCCTGGCACCGGTCTTATACCTCCAGCCAGATGAAACGTTCCCGTTGGCCCGGGCGGTGGCGGTTCTGCACCCCGAGAAGCGGTTAATTGCCTACCATCTGCTCTGGCGGGACGACGTTCACGGGGCCTGGATCCCTTTCACCGTCCCTACGGACGAGGAGATCCTTTGGGTAGGCTACGACGAGACCTACGCCCCCACTGATCTGTGGACATATTGGCACGGAACGGTGCTTCACACCGCGTGGCCGAAGTCGCAGGTGAAGGTCGATGTGCAGTGGGGTAAGCACGGGAGTCTGCCGCGCAACGTGAGGCAGAGCGATCTGCCAAGACAGAAGTCGCTGAATTTCTTCTACGCAATGACGATCGTCGGCGAGCCCGACATTCTGCTGGGCGACATTTTCCGCAAAGGTCCGATCTGCTTCTGTCGAAGCTACCGGCGCTACCGTGAATTCACTCGACCGATTCTTCTTGCCGAACGAATCGACAGCGTGGTTCGAACCGAGGATCCAAGACCGGTATTGAAGGCAATTTTCGGAAGTCATTACTCCGACAAACCAAACTGGCCATAACAAAAAAAGCTCCGGCATTTCGCCGGAGCTTTTTGTTGTCCTTTTATCTTTTATGGACGCGCGGAAGCCGTGCTCTGCTCGCGCTGCGCAATTGCGAAGAGATCCTTCTGTGACGTGCTCTGCTTCAGCACATCGATGGCGTGCACCAGCTGACTGTCGTCGGGGACGCTGCGGCGCTTGGCAGTCGAATCACCGAACGCCAGCCGCGCGACGGTGTTACCGAGCAGGCGATCGATCTCGCTGCCGGCCTGCTCGTACTGGGCGCGGTCAATGGCGACACCCTTCGCCGTCAGACGGCGATAGAACTCTTCACGCCACGTCGGTGGAACGGTGAAGTTGGGCCGTACGGTTTTCTTCAGCTCCAGCGAATAATCCATCAGTGTCGCTCTGACATCGGCCGTCTTTGGAGCGAAAGCGTTGAAGACCTTTTGCTCCGCGGTCGTCAGCGTGTCGGGCCTGACGATGATGTCAGGAGTGATCGCGCCACCACCATAAACGACGCGGCCGGCGTCCGATCTGAAGGCGGGGCGCGAGCGCCGAACCGAATCGGTCTCCAAAGAGTCAGGCATTACTTCGACGAAGTCGCCGCTCGGGAGGAGTTTGCGCTCCTTCTGAATCGAACGACCGTTTGGCGTATACCATTTCGCCGTTGTCATCTTGAGGGCGTATCCGCCTTCGAGCGGAAAGACTGACTGGACCAGTCCCTTGCCGAACGAAGTCGTGCCGACGATTAACGCGCGATCGTGATCCTGCAGTGCACCGGCGACGATCTCGGAAGCCGATGCGCTCCTCCCATCGGTGAGAAGCACGAGCGGAATCGTCGGAGCGACCGGATCGTCGGTGGCGAGGAAGGTCTGGTTCTCACCACTGCGCGCGCGAATGCTCGAGATCTGCTGCCCCTTCCTCAGGAAGAGGTTGCTGACGCTGAGCGACTGATCGAGAATCCCGCCCGGGTTGCCACGAAGATCAATCACGATTCCCTTCGCGCCTTCACGTGAGAGCTTGGTGACGGAGTTCTCGAGCTCGTCCCTCGCGCTCTCGTTGAACTGGAGGAGCGGCACGTAGCCGATCTTTCCATCGAGCATGATCGCGTAAGGAACCGCGGGAATGTTGATGACCGCGCGAGTGAACGTAATCGGGATCAGCTCGGGCACGCCGGGGCGCGAGAATTTCACCATTACCTTGCTGCCCGGATTTCCCTTCAGTGCATCGGACGTCTGCGAAACAGTCCAGCCGCGGATGTTGGTCGTATCGATGAAGTTGATGCGGTCGCCTTCCTGGACTCCCGCCTGCTCGGCCGGAGTATGCGGAAATACGCGCTGAACGGTGATGAAGTTCTGCGTCTCGGCGATCTCCATACCGATCCCGGCGTAACGACCGTTGGTCTGGGCGTTGAACGTCGAGAGCTCCTTGGGCGACAGCAGCACGCTGTATGGGTCGTTCAACTCCTTGACGAGTCCCCGCGCTGCCTTCTCGTAGAGAGTCGCAGCGTCAACGGTGTCGACGAAGCGAGTCGACACGATGTTCAAGACCTGGTCGAGGAGTCGCGCTCCCTGCACGCTCTCACGTTGCTGGAATACGAAGCCGCCCACGGCGAGCGGAACCAACGTAAGACCAATGAGCAGGATTTTTCTGGATCTGAGCATACGATGAAGGCTCGAAGTTATGTAAGATGACCCACCAGAGGCGGGAATACTGCCTGGCTGATGGTTCAAAGCCTTCGCCGTAAGTCGACTCAGGCCAACTGATTAAATACGCTCTTCGGGTAGTTCGTGTTCCTCAATGACGCACAAACGGCACCAGAGGAAAGCCCTCAGGCGGCCCGGGAGGCAAGTACATAATCTACAAGCCAATCGCGATTTAGCTGCCTAAAAGCAGCATCTCGTAGGAGGCCTGCCGCAACGAGCATCTCGTGCGCGGGTTGGAGCACTCGTTGCAAATGGGATGGGTACCGCTGGGTGAGGGGCAGTTGCTCCGCGAGGGAGGTAAGAGGAACTCTCCAGGTTACCATGCCCTCCTCGCGGGCTACCTCGAGCAGTCGATAGAGGCGTCTCGCCACAGGGTTGGTTAGCGAGAGATAGTGTGCTGCAGAGAGGGTGACGGTGTGTCCCGCGGCGATGTTGGAACGGATGGATGGACCGATAGTGACCTTGGCGTCGCCCGGCTCGGAAGCAGCGAGCACGGGAAACAGAGTAAACTGCTCGCGCTCGGCAAGTCGTCGACGCGCGATCGAGACCGATGAGAGTATGGTAAATCGACCTTCTAGCGGCTGTCCTTCCCTTGCTGCAACGTACACTCCGCTTGACTCGAGTGTGGTTCGCTCGAGTCTTGTCAGAGCTCCGCGCAGCTGTTCATACGTTCTCCCATCGACGCGTCTACCAATGGATCGCAGGAACGCATGGAGCGTGAAGCTGATGACGCCATCTTCCGGAGCGCCCGCTTCGTGAAAGCGGTGAAGGAGCTCGACGTACACATCCTGGTCGAAGGTTCCCGGGAGGCGGTCGCCGGGGCTGGGCAGCACCCGCCAGCGCCCACCAGTCTCAGGGGAGAAAGAGATTGCCGTGTCCTCGGCAGAATCGCTCAATCGAAAAATGGGCAGCGATTCGAGGGACCGGTCGAGGACGATAGCACGCGTCGCGATTCGACGACGGGCCACGAAGGTCATGCAGAGAGAATATGTCACTGATCAAGTACATCGCAATCGCGGCCCTCGTGCTGTTCGGGCTGGTTCTGGCGCTTATTGGCATCCTTTCCGTCACCCACGACACGCCGGTCAAAAGCGTTATCGCCGAGGGAGACAAGGACGGCCCCCCAAGCATTGAGGACCCGCTTTTCGCGCGCAGCATCGAGCTATTCACCGGAACGCACATCGATCCAGGCAACAGCGTGCGGCTGATGCTGAACGGGATAGGTACTTATCCCCAGCTCTGGAAGGATCTGGCTTCGGCGCAGCAGACGATCACCGTGCAGATGTACTACTCGCAGCCAGGCGCCGTGGCGGATTCGTTGTCCAAGTATCTGATCGATCGCGCGCAGCACAAGGTACGGGTGCTGCTTCTTCTCGACGCATTTGGCTCCCAGCCGCTCAAGCGCGACTGGATCCGAAAGCTGAGAGACGCGGGCGTCGAGGTAGTGTGGCTGAGGAAGCTGCGCTGGTACACGTTGCAGAAGGCAGCACAGCGCTCGCACGTGAGGGTTGTGGTAGTCGATGGCAAGATCGGTTACACCGGGGGTTTTGGTCTTGCCGACTACTGGCTGGGCGACGGCCATCACGAAGACCAGTGGCGCGAAAGCAATGTTCGCTTCGAAGGGCCGACGGTTGCCGCGTTGCAGGCGGCTTTTGCCGCAGCATGGGCGGAGGCAACCGGGGAACTCCTCACCGGAGACATGTTTTTTCCGCGGAGTTCTTTTGCGGATGTCGGGGATGTGCAGGCGGGGTTGATGTACAGCATCCCAACCACCGGGAGTACCCCCGCTGAGCGGTTTTTCGCTCTATCGATCGCGGGCGCGCGCCGGACCCTTTACATCACGAACTCCTACTTCGTGCCGGGGGAGAACTTCCTGCAGCTGCTCCTGGCGGCAGCCCGGCGGGGAGTGGACGTCAGGGTACTGACAGTGAGCAGCAAGACCGACGTCAAGACGACGTGGTATGCTGGTCGCACGTATTATGAAAAACTCCTCGAGGGCGGGGTGAAGGTTTACGAATACGAGCCGACCATGATGCATGCAAAGACCCTGGTCGTCGACGGAATGTGGTCAGCGGTCGGATCGATGAATTTCGACAACAGATCGCTGTCCTTCAATAACGAATCAATGCTGGTGGCACTGGATCGAAACGTCGGTGCGCAAATGGACTCCGTGTTCATGGACGATCTGAAGTGGTCGAAAGAGATGAAACTCGACGAGTTCCGGAAGCGGCCACTCTCGGGCAAGATTCTCGAATGGGGAGCGCAGAAACTGCGTCGCGTGCTTTAGCACTCGATAAGGTTTCGGCAGGGTGGCGAAATGACTACGGCGACGGCAGCGCTCCCGCGATTCCACCCAATCGTTCGCAAGTGGTTCAAGGAGACGTTCGGCAAGCCCAGCGATCCACAGCGTCAGGGCTGGCCGGCGATCGCGAGCGGGGAGCACACGCTCATTCTCGCGCCGACCGGGACTGGAAAGACGCTCGCCGCCTTTCTCTGGGAGCTGAATGAGCTGATCTCGCGGGGCGTAAAGGAGCCGCTGCCAAACACGGTCCACCTCCTTTACATCTCGCCGCTCAAGGCGCTGAACAACGACATTCAGCGCAATCTCGATCGGCCGTTAACTGAGCTCAAGCAGCGCTTCGCCGACGAAGGAAAGGAATTTCCAGAGATCCGCGTGGCCGTACGAACGGGTGACACGCCGCAATCAGCTCGCGCGAGAATGCTGCGCAAGTCGCCTCACATACTGATTACGACACCCGAGTCGCTCAGCATCATGCTCACGACGCTGAAAGGGCGCGGCATGTTCAGCGGTGTGAGGGCGGTCATCGTCGATGAGATTCACGCCATCGCCGGAACGAAACGGGGCGCGCACCTCGCGCTCACACTCGAACGTCTGGAAGCGCTGGTGGAAAAGCCACCTCAGCGAATCGGACTGTCGGCGACCCAGCGACCGCTCGATGAAGTAGCGCGCTTCCTCGGAGGGTGTGAGGAAGGTGGAGGAGAGCGATTCAGGCCCGTGACGATCGTCGACTGCGGAATGACGAAGCAGATGGAGATCGCGGTTCAGTCGCCGGTCGCGGATCTGGGCAACGTCGGCGGCAGCATCTGGCCGGCGGTTGCGCCGCTGGTGCTGAAACACATCCAGGAATCGCGAACGACGCTGGTGTTCGTGAACAACCGGGCGCAGGCCGAAAAGATTGCGGCGCGGGTGAACAAGCTCGCCGATGAGGAAATAGCGCTGCCGTATCACGGATCTCTGGCGCGTGAGAGAAGATTCGCGCTCGAGGAACGGCTCAAGGCGGGCTCGCTGCGCGCGCTCGTGACGACTAGCTCACTGGAGCTCGGAATAGACATCGGCTCGGTCGACCTCGTGATCCAGCTCCAGTCCCCGAAGAGAGTAGCGGCGGCCCTGCAACGAGTCGGGCGCGCCGGACACACCCTTGGCGTGGCAAGTCGTGGAATTCTCGTTCCGACATTTCGCGACGATGCAGTTGAGATCGCGGCGATTGTCGCGGCGATGCGAGCCGGTGACGTCGAGCCAACACACGTTGTGCAGAACGCGCTCGACGTGCTCGCTCAGATCATTGTGGCGGCAGTATCGGTCGATGACTGGCGCAGCGAGGATCTCTATCGTCTCATCGTGCGCGCCTATCCGTACCACCAGCTGTCCCGTGCAGCGTACGACGAAGTTCTCGAGATGCTTTCAGGCAAATACCCTTCGGATGTAGCAGCGGAGCTGGAAGCGCGCATCACCTGGGATCGTGTCAACGACCAATTGATCGGAAGCCGCGCAGCGCGGATGACAGCGGTGATCTCGGGTGGAACAATTCCCGACCGCGGTCTCTACACCGTCAACCTTCCCGATCGCACCAGGCTCGGCGAGCTCGATGAGGAATTCGTGCACGAGTCGCGCATGGGCGACGTCTTCCAGCTTGGGTCGTCGACCTGGAGAATTGCTGCCATCGAGCACGATCGCGTGGTGGTGATACCGGCACCGGGAACGCCGGCCCGCATGCCTTTCTGGCACGGCGAATACATGGCGCGATCGCTGATGTTGAGTCACCGGGTTGGCGCATTGAGACGCGAGCTGGCCGAAGCCCCTAATGAAGAGCGACTGGCTGCCGAGTACGGTTGTGATGCGGCGACCGCGAATTCTCTGGTCAAGTACATCGGGGCGCAGCGTGCGGCGACGGGCATCGTGCCTGACGACCGCAACATAGTGATCGAGCAGTTCCGCGATGAAACAGGAGCGGTTCGCGTCGTCATCCACGCCGCTTTTGGCGGACGAATCAACGCGCCATGGGGCATGGCACTCGCGCAGCGGATGCGGGAAGCGATCAACGACACCGATCTACAGGTTCAGACAACCGACGACGGTATCATGCTGAGGCTGCCCGATCTCGGGATGACCACGCCGATTCAGTCGTTGCTCGGTCTCTCCGGGAAGGAGGCCGAGCAGCTGGTGATGGAAGAAGTAGGTGCGACTTCACTGTTCGGCGCGCGATTCAGGATGAATGCAGCGCGCGCGCTCCTGCTGCCAAGAGGGAATCCACGCCGCAGAATGCCGCTCTGGCTGCAGCGGTTGAAATCACTTGATCTGCTCCAGGTCGTACGACAGTTCCCGAGTTTCCCGATCCTGGTCGAGACCTATCGCGAGGTTCTGCAGGATGCCTTTGACATGGACGGTCTGAAGGAAGTGCTGAGCGAGATCGCGAACGGACAAATCAGGGTCCACTCGGTTCAGACTGAGGCGCCATCGCCGTTCGCGGCGAGTCTGCAATTCGGGTTCGTGATGGACTGGCTTTACGGCGACGACACTCCGCGAGCGGAGCAAAGAGCGGCGCTCCTCTCGATCGATCGATCGTTGCTCGATGAGGTCATGGGTGGAGAGGGGAGCGACGACGTGACTCGCGAGGCGATCGAGCAGACTCTTGCGGAGCGAAGGGGCACAGTTGCAGGACGGCGAGCGCGAACCGACGACGAGCTCGCACATTTGCTCGACAGAGCCGGCGACCTGAACGCGGATGAACTGCGTTCGCGTATAGCAACAGTTGAGGAAGGTGTGCGTGGCGAGCCCTTCCGGGAGTTGCTGGAAAGCAACCGGGTTATCGGAATCCAGCTCGGGTCCGAGACAAGCCGCGAATGGCGATTCGTGCTTACGGAGACCTATCCGCGGTATCTGGCGGCGTTTGGGTCGGAGCAACTGCACCGGGTCCGTGGCGGTATAGATCTAAGCGAGCAGGAAGCTGAAGCGATCGTGCCCGAAGTTTTGCGACGCTCGGCGATCAACGCATCTGTCGCACGGAGGGAAGTCCTGGCGCGTTTTCTAACGCAGTCGGGCCCGGTGACAGTTGCTGAAGTCGAGGCACGCTACGGATGGCAGCGGGACTGGGTAGAGTCGCGCCTCGTCGAGTGGGAGCGAACCGGCAAACTGATACGTGGCAAGTTCCGGCGCGAAGCTCAGGATATCGAGTGGTGCTCGAGGCGAATCGTCGAGATTGGCCGCCGTCGCGCGCTGGCCGCCCTGCGAAAGCAGATCGAAGCGGTGGAGCTTCCCGATTTCGCGGCGTTCATGCAGCGGTGGCAGCATCTCGATGAGCGAGACCGGCTCGACAATGCAATCGGCGCTGAAACCGCTATACGACAACTATATGGTATAGCGCGACCGGCACAGGCGTGGGATCGGGACTACCTCCGCGCCCGCGTGCGTGGATACGAGCCGACTTCACTGGCGAGGTTTGCTGCGACTGGCGAGCCGGTATGGGTGGGGGAGGGAAACTACGATCCGGAATCAGGGACCATTCCACTGGCTCGTGTTCGCTTCTTCGAACGAGGGACGGGATCGATCTGGCTCACCCGGGAAAACGAACCGGTGCTGAGCGAGAACGCGAAAATCGTTCGCGAGACAATCGCCGAAGAAGGCGCTTCGTTCATCGGTGACATTCAGGCGGTCACCGGAATGACGATGCTGGCTGTGCGCGAAGCAATTCGTGAGCTCGTGGCCTGGGGGCTGGTAACGAACGACACCGTCGAGGCGATGCGTGAAGTCGCACGATGGAAGCCGATGCTGGCACGCACCGGGAACGATCCCACGAGCTGGCTGCCGGCTGACTACAAGCCATCACCCAATCGAAGATTTACGCGCACGCGTCCGAACATTCGCAGGTTGCCTAAGTGGAGAAGGCCGGACAAACCGGGCTCGGCGCCGAGTGGGTGGACGGGTCGGTGGTCACTGGTAAGGCGTCGCGGAACGATGGGTCCTGACTTACCCGAAGAGGAGCACGCCGAGCGGATCGCGAGGCAGTGGCTGACGCGGTATGGAATAGTGTCGCGGGACTGGTGGCGTCGGGAGCGACCGCCGGTCTCGTGGAGATCCATCTACCGTGAGCTAAAGCGACTAGAGTTCCGCGGCGAGGTCAGGCGCGGGTATTTCGTAAAGGGACTCGGCGGCGCTCAATTCGCGCTGCCGGATGCAGTCGAGTGGTTGAGGACCGTGGCGGGCGAAGACCGGTCGAACGCTCCGTTCGTGGTGATGTCGGCGAGCGATCCAGCTAACGTCTACAATCTCCCGCTCGAGCTGGTGGAGAAAGATCCGCTGTCGAGGCCGCGGGGATCCGGAGCCCTGTTGGTGACGCGTGGTGGAAGAGTGGCAATGGCAGTCGAAGCGCGTGGGCAACGGTATTCGTCTGCCAGCTGGATGTCACCGGAAGATGTCGCGGCGGCCAAGAGAGCGCTCGTCGAGCACCTTCGCGGTGAGAGATCAGCTCGTTACTTGATGTAGCTAACGAATGTCGGCGCGCCCAAGCGCGGCACGAACCGCCTCGCGCATGGCTATTACTGCTTCCTCTCTCGCCGCCGGCGAATCCTCACGCACGTGGAGCTCGATCCCGTCCGCCACCGCGAGCCGATGCCAGCGCAGCGATATATCGTTGTCCTGAGCGACGGCGTGGTCAGCGCCAACATTGAGCGCGGGCGCGAGGGAAGTGGCGATCTTTCGCTCCAGTGCGTCGCCGGTGAGATCCCGCATCTCCCCGCGAATGGTCTCCAGACTCTGGCCCTCGCGCTGCCGGATTTTGATCGACAGCAGCTGGAGGAGATGCCTGTAGCCGTAGGTGGCGCCGGTGCCGGTTCCTTCCGGCCGATCGAGTAATCCGGTGGCGACATAGAAGCGAACCGCGCGGGCGCTTGGAGCCGCTCGCGCTGACGCATTCGTTGGTCGAACTCCGGCGGCGTCTACAAGAGCTGTCGCGTGTGCTGCAAGTCCGCGGGCGTTCCAGGGAGCGTGTCGAGCATGGGCGCGGAGGAGAGCGACAGGCGATTCAGCCATGAGGATAGGATAACATTAAAGTCTTCAGCCCGCTCGTCGTGCGGGAGATCACCGGCGGGCGACAAAACGGAGATTTCGAAATCGCGTTTGATCTCGCGGAAGCCACGGAACTCTTCGACAGGCGTCATCGAACCCTGCTCGCCCCACACCATCAGCGCGGGCTGGCTGAGGCGACGCAACGCGTGCCGGACATCGATGTTGAGATGCCCTGACAGGAACGCGGCCGGCGCGTGACGAGCGCCACGCTGGTGCGAAGTCGCGTAGAAGATCTCAACGAGCTCGCGTGTCACAAGCGCATCGTTCGAATACACGCTCTTGAGATAGCGACTCAGTTGCGGACGCGAGACGATCGCGTTGAACATCGCGGTGCCCGCGATTGGTGTGTCTACCGCAAGACGGCCAGCTTCGCCGCCGATGCCCACAGGCTCGTTAAGTCGAACGAGGCCGGACGGCGCAATCAGAGCGACGGCCGGGAAGCGATGCGGGTCGCGCGCGGCGAGGACGATTGCGTACGCTCCCGACAGGGACGACGCGACGAGAACCGTCGGCTCGTCGATCACTCTGCTGACGAAATCGGAAATGAGCGAGATGTAGAGCCGTGCCGAGTAGCGAATCGCCGGACGCTCGGACATTCCGAAACCGAGCAGGTCGATGGTGTAAACGGTGTTGGTTTTGGCGAGGGCGTCAACGTTGTTGCGCCACTCGTATGACCACGCGGCAGCGTGAATGCCGTGAATCAACAGGATCGGCGGACCGCTCCCTCGCTTGGTGAACGCCACCCGCCGGTCGCGCCACTCGAAACCGCCTTCCTCGCCGCCGATAAGGTTGGTGAGCTGATCGACGCCTTTCCGCGCGAAGGCGTTGTAGGCCGCGGCAACGCCAAGGAGGGCACCCCCGGAGAGAAGGATCCTGCGCCAGCGACCTTCGCCTTCGGCTTCGTCTTCGTTATCGGGCATCAAATCTCTGTCAGTCATCGCATCAATCGCCGAAGGCCGTTCGGATTTGGTGGTTCAAAAAAAGCGCGGTCACCTTGAGAGTAACCGCGCTTTGAGAAACGCGCACGGGGGAGGGCGATTTTACCGTCTTGACCGCTTCTTTCCGCTGGAGCCGCGCTTGGCCGAAGCCTTCCGGCCACCCGACTTGCGGGCCGCCGGCTTCCTGGCGCCGCCCTTCTTCGCGGCAGCTTTCCTGGCTCCGCCCTTCCGTCCGGCCGACTTCTTCGCTGCCGATTTACGACCCCCAGACTTTTTGCTGCCTGAGGAGCGCGAAGCACTCTTCGCTGCCTTCCTCCCCGACCCGCTCGTGCCTGCCGATGCTGACCGGCTTCCCGACGTCGAGCCGATGGTCCTGCCCGCGGAAGACCCCGAGCTGCCAGCGACGGTCGGAGTGCGCGGAGAGCTCAGGCTGGATAAAGTTCCGCCGCCACCAAGCCCAGTCGAGCCGGTGGAAGACGAGCTTCCGAAGCTGCTGCTTCCGGTCGAGCTGGTACCGCCAAGACTGCCCAAGCCGCCACCTCCGGTGCCACCGCCGGAAAGCGATGATTCCTGCTTCTTGCCGGATCCTTTGGGCCGGCCGCGTCTGCCTCTTGGCGCGCCGCCGCCGAAGAGATCCTCTTCCTCTTCGTCTTCGTCCTCGTCTCCTTCGCTTACGACTCCGGCTTCCTCGACGTCTTCGTCGTCATCCGAATCTTCGGCGCTGTCCCAGAGGCGGTCGCTGTGATCTTCGTTGATCGCCCAGCCGCCATCCTCGTCATCGTCATCGTCGTAGGAACGCTTGCCGCGACTGAAGCCACCAAGATCGTCCGGGTCGTCGTCGTCCGCAAAACGCAATGGCTCCACTGATTCACCGCTCGGCATTTGCCCTCCCATAG
>Ga0207706_10000168_pt1 | contig 72574 bp, 96 predicted proteins | sample KBSC53metaG_FD_184318 | JGI IMG/M metagenome (GOLD analysis project Ga0207706, IMG submission 184318) | Corn rhizosphere microbial communities from Kellogg Biological Station, Michigan, USA - KBS C5-3 metaG (SPAdes) (version 2) | ecosystem: Host-associated > Plants > Roots > Rhizosphere > Soil ... | reverse complement strand
CCGGCATGGTCGGCACCGGAGTCCTGCTCGAATGCCTGGCCGATGAGCGGGTGACCGCAGTGACGGCGATCGGTCGCTCACCCTCCGGCCGTACCCATCGCCTTCTATACCATCCTGACGCCGGTGTCTCCGGTGATACGTACGCTGTTTCCAGGGATTGCTACGACGACGTCCGCGGTGGGGCGAGCAATGATCCGGCTGGGGCTCGAAGGCTACACGAAACCCATCGTCACCACCCGGGATATCAACCTCTTGGCGAGCGAGACTTAGTACCTCTACTCGTTCGCCACCTTCCACGAACTGTCCGGATTGAACGCCGCGATCGCCTGTGCCTGCGCGGGCGTGTCGTTGCCCAGGTCCTTCTGCCGGATCACACCGTCAGGCCCAACCATGAAAGTCATGACTCCGCTCGAGCCGTATTCCGCCGGCCAGGCGAGGAAACCGAATCCGCCGGTCATGGCGCCGTTCACGATCCAGGATTTCTCTCCGCCCGGCGCGTTCGCTCCCTGGCTCTTCAGGACCTTGAAGAGGTACCCGTGATACGGCGCGGTCCGCACATCTTTCCCCCCATAGCCCTCGGCCGAGGCCTCCGCGGCAAGCTCCCCCATCGGACTCTGGGCGGTGTCCTTCCCTGTCGGTGGCCAATAGAGCCCGTTGTGTTTTCCTGAGTCGCTCACGACCCGCTGGGCAAAGACACCTTTGGGGACCCCGTCGTGACTCTTCGCGGCGTACTCATGCTGGGCCTGGACGAACGCGGACGACACTTCCATCGCGGCCAGTTCGTTCCGTCCAATCCGCCGGAACAGCACCTCGTCCTTGCCCGCGTCGGTGTCGAACCGCCACTTCCCTTTCTCCTGGACCAGGGGGACCGGCAGCGGATACGACTCGTTCCCCACGACGATCGTCCGGGTATTGCTGTCGCCCTCGAGCCACCAACGTTCGATCATGGCCGCGGTGAGCACCTGGCGCTCCCGCGCCGCTTGAACCTGGTCCGCCGGGATCACGAGTGCCCGTGAGCTGGGACCGAAGATGGCGAGGAGTGCCGTCGTGTCGTTCTTGGAGATCGCCTTGAAGAAGGCTTCTGCCGCGGCATCGGGAGTATCGAAGGTCTGCTGGGAGCTGCCGGGGCCCTTGGTTGAGCAGCCCGATAGCGCGACCCCGAGGCCGAGGACGCTCGCCAGATAGAGGGACGAAATCCGCATGGGTCGTGCTCCAGGTCGTTCCGATCGCGTCGTTCAGCGCCGCCGGCCGCCGCCGCCCCGGCTGGCTCCTCCCACCGACGACCTACCGCGACTGCTCGCGGCACGGGTGCTCGATCCGCTGCTGTAGCCTCCCAGCGCACTATTCCCCCCGCCGCCGCCGCGTTGCGTCGCCCCACCCACATTGCTGCTGCTTGGAGACGGGCGCCCCCGCGCCTCCGACGATCCGAGATTGGCAGGCTTGTCGCGGGTTCCCGCACCACCCTGGCCGAGGTTCGCGTTCTTGTCTCGGGCACCCTTGTCGTTGGCGCCGGGGCGATTGTTATCCCCGGGACGATTGTTGTCCCCGGGACGGTTGTTGCCTCCAGGCCGGTTGTCGTTGTCCCGCCGGTCTCCGACGTTGGTCTTGGTGCCGACATTGACCTTGTTACCAATGTTGGTCCGGCTGTTGTCGACATTCACGTTGATGTTCGTGTTCCGCGGCGCATAAACGTTCGTTCTCGGTCGATAACCCGGCACCGGTCTCACATAGGGATACCTTGGCCGGACCGGTACCACCCAGGTCGTGTGGTGATAGTAGACGCCGCCCCCGTGCCAACCGCAGCCCCACGCTCCCCAGCCGTAGTAGTCGTTGTTGATCGCGGCCCCGATGGCGATGCCCAGCCCGAAGCCGAGTATCGCCGCGGCCGCCGCATTCCCCGACGAGCTGGGCGGGGGAGCCTGCTGGACATAGATCACCTGCGGATCGTACTGCGGGACGTAGACCACCTGCGGGTTGGCCGGCTCGATGATGATGGTCTGCGTGCCACCCTCGGTGCTGGTCGTGACCTTCTGCTGCTCATTGGTCTTGAGATTCCCCTTGGCCTGGGCCTGCGCGCGCAGCCGCTGAACCGACGCCATGACGGCGTCCTTGCTGCTCAGGTAGGCGGTGCCGATTTCCTTGGTCCAGTCCATGTTGTCAGCCAGCATCTTGACGGTCTCGGGGAAGATCGCCAGCGACGCGAAGGCGGCATCGAACCCGGCGTCCATCGCCGCCTGCTGCAGGTCGCTGCCGGTGGATTCCTCCTTGCCCAGCCAGGTGTTGAACTCGGTTACCTGATCGGGACTGGTCGCGGCGGTGAGGACCTGCGCCAGCAGCGCATCGGGATACAGCGCAATCGGCCCCATGAGTTTGTCCATTTCCGCATCGGAACTCTGGGCCTGCATGGCCGCGAGGCCGACGTTGAGCGCGCTCAGAAGCGAGGCAGCGAGCATGAAGCGGAAGATCGGACGAGGAGAAGCCATGGGGCACCTGCCGGCAGCGTCGAGCGGATGGGATAGTGTATCGCCAATGTACGGGCTGCTTCGCCTTATGCCACGGCCAGCGGCCTCCATTTCCCTAAAGGATTATGCTCGTTGACCGGAAAGCCGAACGGCACGGCAAGCGCCTGGCTCGCCGTGCCGCCCGGGTTTGTAGCGGGACGTCCTACAACGCGCTACTGCGCGTGGGACGAGAAGAAAGAGTCAGCAGCCTCCTTCAATTCTTCGGGGCTCATGTCCTTGACGTGCTGGGCGAGCCACCACTTGTGGCCGAAGGGATCCTCGAGACAGCCGCCTCGGTCTCCCCAGAACTGGTCGGCCAGCGGCTGGACTTCTTTTCCACCGGCCTTGATCGCGCGCTTCCAGGCCTCGTCCACATTCTCCTGATAAATGAAGAAGCTGACGGGGGTGCCGCCATACGACTTGGGGCCCTTGCCGCCCATCTCCGGCATCTCGTCGGCGAGCATGATTGGACAGTCGCCGATCCGGATTTCCGCGTGCATGATCTTTCCATCGGGACCGGGGAACCGCATCACTTCTTCGGCACCCAATGCGTTCTTGTAGAACTCAATAGCCTTCGCCGCACCGGCGACGAAGATGCTGGGGGTGACAGTGTGATAGCCCTTCGGGATGGCTGGGGTCTTCTGTGGCATGATCAGTCTCCTGCCGATTAAAGGTGCGTCGGCTCCTGCCGATAAATGGGTGTACCCGAATATTTGAAAGTCGCCTGCGACAGGCAACCCTTGAACTGTCTCGAACCCAAGCACTCAACGTCACAATTCTTCACCGCCTGATGTGACGCGGCCCACTGAGTTCCCCCCTGATTTCGGTCGAGCGGATTTCACCCCATCGTGCGGTCCTCAAGAGGCCGAACAGGCTCTGTAACGAGCCCGTCACATAGGCCCCTGAGCGGGCCATCCGGTAGCTCATGACCCCAAGTCCAGCGACCTGTCCTCCTCGTGAGCCACTCGACGCGACCCGCGTGAGCAGCGCCGATCCCAGCTGCGAAACCGCGGAGCGGATTGCCGATCTCATTGTCGCGACGCTCGCAAGCGCGGTCGAAGGGACCGCTTCCCAGTGTTTCGGGGGCGCGGAAACTGTCCTACAAGCCGTAGTGAGCTCGCGTTACAGACCGAGCACCGATTCCATTGCGAGTCGTTCGTTACACCACACGGGAACGCAGATTCGCTAGTATTGAGGATGGCGCTAGCTCGGTCATACGCCGCTCTTGCGATTGGCGTGCTCATCGGGCTCGGAGCGAGTGGTGTCGCTTGCAGCGAGTCCGAAGGTCCGGCCCCTACCGGTCCGGTGGCCGGGATCTACGCCGCGGACAAGATCGTCCGCCAGCAGGAGACGCTCGACGACGATCTCCAGGATCAGGGCGCCCGGTTCAACCTCATCCTCAACTCCGACAGTACCCTCACCGGCCGAGTCGAACTGCCGGCCAACATCCGCATCACCGGCGAATCGGATGCGGTGAATCAGGATCTCACGGGGACCTGGTCGCTGCACCGGGACGAGGTCCGGCTTCACCTCGACGAGCCGGTGCTGGGAAACCAGCCAGTCTTTCGAGTTGGGAACGACGGACTGTCCGGGACGCTCATTGTACCCGATCCGATCAACGGCGCGCTGTTCCTCACCATCGGGCTGGTAAAGGTCGGGCCCTGACACCCTTATGAATCTCACCCCGGTTCAGCAACGCCTTCCCTTCGCGATCGCCCTGGTCTTCTTTATTCTCGCTTATCTGCGTCCGGAGCATCGCAACGTCTGGTTCAGCATCGCTTGCGCATTTCTCGTGATCGGCCTGATCAGGAGCAAGAGGGCCCGTGAGTAGCGAGCGCGAACGTCGCAGCCGTAACTGATCAATCGGACTCCAATGGCCAAGGTCGCTGCCGGCCTGCTCCTTTTCCGCCGAGGATCGCTGGGCCCCGAGGTATTACTGGTCCACATGGGCGGCCCTTTCTGGGCCCGTAAGGATCTGGGCGCCTGGTCCATCCCCAAGGGCGAGGTGGTTCCGGGAGAAGAACTGCTTGCCGGAGCACGGCGGGAGTTTCGCGAAGAGACCGGCTTGGATCCAGTCGGGACACCGTTCGCACTCGGTCAGATAAAACAATCGGGAGGCAAGGTAGTCCACGCCTGGGCGCTCGAGGGTGACTTCGATCCGGCGTCACTCACGAGCAACACATACTCGGTCGAATTCCCCAAGGGCTCCGGTCAGTTTCGGGATTATCCCGAGGTGGACCGCGCCGAGTGGTTCACCTTTGCCGAGGCGCGGAGGCGGCTCATCGCTGCCCAGGTTCCGCTACTGGATGTGTTGGAGGCGGCGCCGCAATTTCGCGCAGCCGTTGAACAATGACCTGTAGCTTCACCCTACTGGTCGGAATCTCCCTCCGGAATCTTCCTCATCTTGGGACGGGCATCGTCCTGACCGTCGCCGCCACGGCCGCCCTCGGCGCGTTGGCCGGAATTGTCTTGTCCTCCCGCGACCAGGGCCTGGATTCCGCCATCCGACCCTGCCGTTCCACATGGCTTGAGGAACCCGGTACCGGTCTCCACCTTAGTACTGCTTCGCCCTTCCCACGATATGGTTGAAACTCTCAACAGGAGGGATCCGATGCCCAAGAAGCCAGGCGGTCAACTCCGCTGACAGAGTTGGCCGCTGCTCCCGCCGGAGCCAGAGACCCATCCACCTACCAATGCGAGAAGTTCAGGAGTTCCGCAGGACCAGGAAGGCATCTAATACCAAAGGGAGGCAATCCATGCGTCCACCTCAGGCGGCATCGGGCAGGGGTAGCAAGGGAATCCTCATCCTGTTCGCCCTGGTCTGTGCCATCGCCCTGCTCCCCCTCATTCATGGCCGCGCCCACGCCGCGGTTCAGACGCAGGGCAAGCTGGAAGCCACCATCTTTTCCTTTGATGGAAAGGAATTCGTTCGGGCCAAGACCACCATGATGACCCAGGAGGGAAAGTCCGCCGTCAACACCAAGCTCGAACACGACAACCCCGCGTACGGTGCTCTGCTACAAAAGCACTCGTACACCGGGGATGCCACGGTATTCGGAAAGAAGTACGACGCCAACTACGCTCCGCTCACCGGCGCTGATGGGAAGTTGACCGGTGCACTCTTCGTTGCGGTGGCAAAGTAGGTAGCTGCAGCGTGAGCCCTCTCGCGGCGACGGTCCGTGGGAGGGCAGCGGCTTTCTCAGATTACTTCGGTTTGGGCTGGCCCTTCTTACCCAGGTAGATCCGGCCGGTGCCGGTGAGGGTGCGGCTGTACACCGCGGTGCCTGACCCCGACTGGCTGATGTCGGTCAGTCCGTGGGTGTAGCGCGCGGCGATGGAGAGGAACTGCAGGCGATACTCGACGTCAAATGACACCCCGAAGTCGAGACCCGGGATCTGGTCCCCGATGTCCCGCTCCACGATGTAAGGCGTTCCCGCAGCAGTCTTCGATTCGTAACGGTCGTTGGCCCCGGTGATCAGGCCGAACGAAGGCCCCGCCCCAATCCGAAATCCATCGTTCCGCTTAGGCGCCCATCGGAGCAGCACCGGGAACTCGATCAGGTGCATGCTCCGGCTCATGGTGCCACCCTGAGTCTGGCTGTCGATCGCCGGGTCTCCCGTAGGTACCGGGTCCATGCCATCGGCTCCACGTCCCGCGAACGGCAGAAATGCTCCACCCAGATGGAAATGCTCGGAGAAGCGCCAGTCGGCAAAGAGACCGAAGACGGTCTTGGTGGTTCGCTCCGCCCCATCCAGACCCTCCAGCGTCGCGAAATTGATCCCGACCTCGAATCCCATATTGAAGGTCGGGGATGAAAGCTTCTCACCCAGGAGATAGCCGATCAGCACCTGCGCGTGCAGCGCTTCGGTCGGGATGAGGAAAAGGGCGACAATGGCGAGGGCTCGACAATCGCCAACGGCCCGGCGAACGATGGCCATGACTATCCGGCTCAGAGGTCCAGCCGGTAGACGGCGTTCAGCAGCACCGATGTCCGTCCAATGAAGCCGACCTCGGCGCGGATGGTCCACCGCTTGTTCAGGTCTATGTTGCCTCCGACGAGCATGTTCCAGGGGTCGGCGGGATCCTTCTTGAGCTGGTAATTGATCGTCGTATTGCCGGGATTGGAGTTGAGCAACGCATTTACGACCTGGTCTACGACGACTTTCTGGGCCGGCGTCAGGTTCATGTACCAGGGTTGATTCTGCACGTTCTCAAGCGCGGTCCGGATCTTGTCGACCGTCGCCGGCGGGATCGCCTCGCTCAACAACAGGCTGCCGTTGGTCTCGCTCCGGAACTTCTGGTTCATCGTCCCGACCCAGAACGACGCCCGCTTGGGGCCCCCGAGCTTGATGGTCCGGCCGAAGCGCGCGGAGAAGACCTGGCCGAAGACCGGCTCGTCAAGCTTCTCGAAATCGCTCCAGCTCCAGTTGATGTCCGCCGCGATGAAATTCTTCTTGAGCCCCATCGCACCAGTCAACCCGAACCCTCCATAGTTACCCGGCTGGTCCACTTCACTCGTGAAGGCAATCGGAGTGGACACCTCCACCTTGGTGTTGGCCTGGGCCCGCCCACCGAAACCGTAGACATTGAGAAACGGCAGCACCCACAGGTCGACACGGAGGTTGGAGGAGTAGACGGTCGACGTATTGGTGCCGAAACCGATGAAATCGATTGGGGCGATCGGGTTGGCTCCCGTGCTCAGGCCAAGGTCAGTGATCTCGATGCCCTGGTTCATGTAGAGCCCGATCACGTTGAGACCCAGCGGCTTGGGAAGGTCAAAACCCTTCTCGATCGCCTTGCGGCCCCAGAGGGGGAATATGTTGTGGTAATCCTTGAGGACGCTGTCCCGCTCTTCCTGGGTGAGCGCCAGGTCGGGATTCTGCGCCACGGCGGTTCGAGGAGAAACGATAGCGAAGACCGGCAGCAGCGCCCACAGACTCAAGGCGCGCAGCGTGCGATGACGATCACCAGAAACACGAGAGGGCATCCGACCTCACCGTCGGCGGGGAGTTCGCAAGATATTCGCTTACTTAGTTTCGTACTACCGATGAACCCCGATTTGGTTCGGTCACTCCGATAACTTTCAGACTGACATGAAGCCGGTATTGACACAGGACATAGGGCCGGGATCACAAAATACTTCAAACTTTTGGGCTTGGTTAGTCGATCTCAGACCTCAATCTCGGGGGGATACACTGAAGCGGTCGGTGTTGACACAATGACCTGGATCTTCCGGCAGCTTTTCGCCATTGCCGTCCTGCCATTCACCGCGGCGGTCATCATCCCGGTATGGCTCGCGCGTCGAAACGCAATCGGCCTGGCCCCCGGTTCTAGGGTCGGACTCTTGCTGTTCTCCACGAGTCTCAGTCGTTTCATAACGGAGGGTCGCGGGACCCTGGCCCCTTGGGACCCACCCAGGCACCTCGTAATAGCCGGCGCGCAGCGCTACGTCCGCAATCCCATGATCTCCCGGGTACTCCTGGTGTTGATTGGAGAGGCCCTCCTGCTCGTCTCTTGGCCTCATGTCACGTGGGCGTTGATTTTCTTCGCGATCAACGCGATCTACATACCCCTAGTTGAAGAGCCACGGCTGGCCGAGCGCCCCGCTGGCCACTGCGGCAACCCCATCCTTAAGGAGAAGTCGATGAAGCCAGTGCTGTGGGTGTTTGTCGGATTGAGTGCGTTCACGGTCGCAGCCTGTCAGCCTCGGGTAAGCCGCGAGGCGGAGACAATGGCTCTCCTCGAACGTGATCGGGCCTGGGCCCGAGCCGCGGCGACAGGGAATGTGGACAGCATTGTCTCGTTCTGGACCGAGGATGCCCGTGTCCTCCTTCCTGACCAGCCGGCCTATGTCGGGACCGAGGCGATTCGAAAGATGGTCACCACCAGCCTCGCCATTCCGGGATTTCAGATTTCCTGGACCCCGGAGAACGCGATCGTCTCGGCGAGTGGAGACCTGGCCTACACCTACGGGACTAATAGCGTCACGGTACCCGACTCGGCTGGACACCCTGTCACGACCGAAGGGCGATATGTCGAGGTCTGGCGCAAAGAAAAGAGCGGCGAGTGGCGGTGCAGCATCGACATCAACAACACTGGGCCGGCGGTCAAGCGAGCTTCCTGAGCGGCCGGACAGCTTGGCGATGGATCAACCCAAGGAGGGTCCGCATGCCCTTCAAGAGCAAACCACAACGCCGGAAGTTTGCTGAACTGCTTGTCAAAGGGGAGATCTCACCCGAGACCTTCGAGGAATGGAATCGGATCAAACGCGCCAAGTGACTACCCTCCTGTTGTCACATCGTGAAGTGCACGCCTATCTCCCGATGGCAGAGTGCATCGAGGCGATGGAGGGCGCCTTCCGGTCCCTCACCGCCGGCCGGAGCCTGGTGCCGCTCCGCACCGTCATTCGGCTCCCGGACAGCCCGAACGCCTTTGCCGCGATGCCCGCGGTCGTGGGATCCGGCACAAACGCTCAAATCGCGGCCAAGATCATCACGGTCTTCCCCGGCAACGACGCGACGCCGTTCGATTCCCATATCGGCGTTGTCCTCCTCTTCGGGGCCGACCACGGTGAGTTGCTCGCCATCGCGGACGCGTCATCGATCACCGCAATCCGGACCGCCGCGGTGTCCGGCCTCGCAACCCGACTGCTTGCCCGCCCCGGCTCCCAGTGCCTGGCGCTGCTCGGCGCAGGGACCCTGGCGATGCCGCACCTCGAGGCGGTGTCCGCGGTACGGCCGATCAATGAGGTGCGAGTCTGGAGCCGGTCCCCCGCGAGGTCGCAGGAGTTCGCGCAACGCGCTCGGGAGAAACGCGGGGTGAAGGTGACGGTTGTCCCCACGGCGCAGCAGGCCGTCGCCTCGGCCGACGTGGTCTGTACCATCACCGCTTCGCGCACTCCGGTTCTCGAGGGGAGCTGGCTGTCACCCGGCACACACGTGAACGCCGTGGGTGCGTCACTCTCGAGCGCGCGGGAGCTCGATACCGAAGCGGTGCGCCGAGCCCGGCTCTTCGTTGATCTCAGAGAATCGGCGATGAACGAGGCGGGGGACTTCCTGATCCCGAGGAGCGAGGGCGCCATCGCCGACGATCACATCCTGGGTGAGCTGGGAGACCTGCTCGCCGGCCTGATTGTTGGGCGACAGAGCCCTGATGAAATCACTCTTTTCAAATCGCTCGGGCTCGCGGTGGAGGACGTCGCCGCGATCCGCCATGTGTATGAGAAAGCCTTAGCCGCTGGTGCCGGCACTCGTGTTACGATCGGTGGCCTGCGTTCTCCCGACACGCGCTGAGATCCGCGCGCTAGAAGCCTCAGACCCTGCAGTCCACGCCCCCGCCTTGTGTTGTGTTGTCCCCAGATGCACCTTATCGCCCTCCTCTCGCCAGCTCCATGTCATCGAGGTGGTCATGCCGCTCCGCCTCATCTTCGGGCTGCGTATCGGGCCCGCTCGCGCCTGTTTTCGCATGGCCTTTCGTCCCGGAAAGCTCGCATGGGAAGAAGGCTACGCGGCTCTCGAGCGATCCATCGAGGCGACCTGCATCTACCTGACGGCTATGGATCGCGAGAAACTCATCGCAGTCCTCAACGGGAGCACTTCGCCACCCTCCAGCCTTATCCCTTACCTGGAGGACCGCCTGGGCGCCTGCGATGTCTACGGCAACGAGCTACCCGATGGGACCCACAACCTCGTGATCCGGGCCAGCTTCCGGTTTCCCTACTGGCCGCTGGGCGAGTGGGTGGTGATTGACGGGGTTCAGCTGGCGCCGGACAACAGCTGGAGGCGCTACACCGAGGAGGAGGTCAGCGAGTCCTGGTAAGACGTTGGCCGCACAGCGTATCCCTTTCCTTGCCGATCACGACTTGATCCCTTCTTGATCGACGTTGGTTGTAATGGTCCCGGCATGACCCTTAGGCAAAACGCTCACCAGGAAGGAGCGACGCCGATGATACGAGGTGCATGGAAGGTGGCACTGGCCGGAGCGCTGGGTGGTGGGATCAACGCGCTGCTGTGCTACGCCGGCTGGCCCGTCGTGCTTGAGGATGGGCCTTTTGCCTGGCACGCCATTCCGGCCGGCGCCGTCCATGGAGGGGTGCTCGCCTTAGCAGCGTTCGCCTCGGCCATCGTTCTCCGCAATCGGCATCTCGCAGCGCGACTCGGCGCGGCCGTGCCGGTCGGCTGGATCGCGGGATTCGCGGCGTGGATTCCGCTAGCCCGGTCAGTAGGGTGGGAGGACTCCTGGCGTCAGAGTTTCACCTGGGTTGCCGAATATCAACACTGGGGCAGCACCTACACGCCCCTCCTCATTTTCGGGTTCGTCGCACTGGTCTACTACCTCGCGGTTGTGCTTCGGCTGGCGGGTGAGCGGCGGTTGACCAGGCACCTCTTCGGTGGGATACTCGCTGGGACCCTCGGATCGCTCTACTGGTGGATCGCGATGCACCATTGGTATCTGAGCCTTCTGCATGGCGCCATCTGGGGGACACTGGTGGGCTGGGCGACCTGGAGTGTTTGTCGGACGGAATATCGTATCGAGGGAACTCAGCACAGTTAGCGTCTTGGGTAACGGTGTTCCCCGCTCAACGTACACACCGGAGTGAGCCCGGTTCTGCGGATTGTAACCGAGAAAACGCGTGCACGCCCCCCACCCCTAGGGGGAAGATCGTCGATCCGCATGAGGAGATAGCAACCAAAGTAGCGCTGAACGAAGCGGAACAACGCGGAAGGATTGTGCACCCAGAAAACGCGAGATGGCCCCCACCCCCTGGGGAGAATATCCTGAAGCCGCAGCACCAGGGAATAACCCACGAAACGCCGAACGACACAGAAAACAACGCCCGACGATTCGTTCAGGTCGCCCGCCCTATTTCCGCATCACATTCTCCTGTATCATGTCGGATAGGCTACCCCGCTTGTGAGGCGCTACCGTCATGCAATTCGATCTCGCACAGGCCACCTCGATTCTCGCCCGGACGCCGAAGACTCTCAACGCCATCCTGGGCGACCTCCCTGACGCATGGAGCCGCGCCGTCGAGGGACCCGACACCTTCAGTCCGTTCGATGTCGTCGGTCATCTGATCGATGGCGAGGAGACCGACTGGATCCCTCGGGCGCGGATTATCCTGGCTCAAGGTCCCGAGCCGCGCTTCGCACCTTACGATCGCTTCCGCCATCGGACCCGTAACGTCGGCCGCACTCTCGATAGCCTCCTGACCGAGTTCGCCAAACTCCGCGCCGTCAATCTCGATCTGCTCTCTTCCTGGAAGTTGACCCCGGCCAGCCTCGAACTTCCCGGACTCCACCCGAGCCTGGGCCCCGTCACCCTCCGCCAGTTGCTGGCGAGCTGGGTAGTCCACGACCTCGGCCATCTGGCCCAGATCGAACGGGTAATGGCGAAACAATATCGTGCGGAGGTCGGCCCCTGGCTGCCCTTCTCGCCTATCCTGACGGATCATGAAGTGCCCAGGTCGTAGCAGGACTCGGCCGTGCATGGAATGCCGACCCTCGTGAGCCAGGAGAACCAGGTGTCCAATCACCAGCGCCCCCGCGCCATTCCTCTGCTGGAATGGCTCCCCGGATATCAGAGTAGCTGGCTCCGATACGACCTGATCGCCGGCCTCATCACCGCCGCGGTCGTCATTCCGAAGGCGATGGCCTACGCCACGATCGCCGGCTTGCCGGTGCAGGTGGGACTCTACACCGCCCTCGTGCCAATGGTGATCTACGTCGTGCTGGGAACCTCCCGGGTCCTCAGCGTAAGCACCACCACCACGATCGCCATCCTGACCGGCGCTGAACTTTCGTTGATCGCTCCCGACGGCGATCCCGCGACACTGATCAGGATCACGGCGACACTCGCCCTCCTCGTGGGGGCGATGCTGCTCGTCGCCTGGGTTCTGCGTTTGGGGTTTGTCGCCAACTTCATCTCGGAACCGGTACTCGTCGGCTTCAAAGCGGGAATCGGCCTCGTGATTGTGCTGGACCAGGTCCCCAAACTCCTCGGCATCCACTTCGCTAAAGGCAGCTTTCTCCACAACCTGCTCGCCATCGCGCAGGCGGTCCCGGAAACCCAAGTCCCCACACTCATCATCGGGGTCGCAGCAATCGCCCTCCTGGTCGCGCTGGAACACTTTGTCCCCAAGGTGCCGGCACCACTGGTCGTGATGGCGTTGGGAATCGCGGCGATGCGCTTGCTCGGGCTGGAGGCACGAGGCGTAGAGTCGGTGGGCCTCATTCCCCAGGGGCTTCCGTCGCTCATCAAGCCGGACCTTTCCCTGCTTGCCCAGTTGTGGCCTGGTGCTGCAGGCATTGCGCTCATGAGCTTCACCGAGACCATCGCCGCGGCGCGCGCCTTTTCCGCAGTAGGTGAGCCTCTGCTCCGACCGAACCAGGAGCTGTTTGCGACCGGACTCGCCAATGCCGGCGGCGCCCTGTTCGGCGCGATGCCCTCTGGTGGCGGCACCTCGCAGACCGCGATGAATCGCTTGTCCGGCGGCCGGACCCAGATTTCGGCACTGGTTACCGCGGCGGTCTCCCTCCTGACGATGTTGCTGCTGGCACCATTGATCGGGCTGATGCCGCAGGCGACCCTCGCCGCGGTCGTCATCTATTACTCGGTCGGCCTGATCGATCCGGCGGCCTTCCGCCACATCCTGCACATCAGGCGTACCGAGTTCTTCTGGGCCCTGGTGGCGCTCGCCGGTGTCGTGCTGCTGGGAACCCTCAAGGGCATACTCGTGGCGATCGTCGTCTCACTGGTAGCCCTGGCGTATCAGGCGGCCGATCCACCGGTCAGGGTGTTAGGTCGGAAGCGGGGGACCAACGTATTCCGGCCACAATCGGCGGAGCAGCCGGACGATGAGACCTTCCCCGGTCTCTTGATGCTCAGAGTGGAAGGTCGGGTCTTTTTCGTGAACGCCGAGCGGATTGGGGCCAAGCTGCGGACATTGATGGACGAGGCGACACCCAGGGTTGTGGCGCTTGATCTGAGCGGCGTTTCGGATCTGGAGTACACCGCGCTCAAGATGCTGGTGGAAGCGGAGAAGAGGCTCCGAGAACGCGGAGTCGCGATATGGCTGATCGGCCTCAACCCCGACGTTCTCGAGGTGGTCCAGCGCTCCCCACTCGGCAAGGCGCTTGGGAGGGAGAGGATGCACTTCAGCCTGGAGGTGGCGGTCGCCAGGTTCCTGGAGGCTTCAGAGAGGGAGGTGCCGGGGTGACACAAGATTCGGGCATCACCGGCATCGCTCACGTGATCCAGTTGTCGGTGGCACCGGTGTTTCTCCTCTCGGGCATTGGGGCGATGCTCGCCGTCATGACCAACCGGTTGGCGCGGGTCATCGACCGGGCCAGGACTCTCGAGGAGAAGGCGACAGCCGATCCGGCCCGGGCGGAAGCGATGAGCCAGGAACTCGACACCCTGTCCTGGCGCGCCAGGCATATCAGTCGGGCCATCACCCTGTGCACGATTACGGCACTCCTCGTTTGCGGAGTAATCGCGACTCTGTTCCTCGGCGCCTTCTTCGGCTTTGATGCGTCCGGCCCGGCGGCGCTGCTCTTTGTCACGGCGATGTTTGCATTCATGGCCGGCCTGCTGCTCTTCGTAAGAGAGGTGCTGCGCGCGACGGCCAATCTCCGCATTGGGCGGCATCCGACTCGCGAGTAGAGGAATCATGCCGGTCCAACTGACCTCCGACATGAAGGCTGTGATCCAGTCCGCGCACCTCTGTTTCGCGGCCACGGTTACCGCCGATGGTCGTCCCAATCTGTCCCCCAAGGGGACGATTCGGGTCTGGGATGATACCAGCCTCTTCTTCCTCGATATCGCCTCGCCCGGAACCCGGGCGAATCTTGCCGCTCGGCCCTGGATGGAGCTGAATGTGGTGGATCAGCTGTCCCGTCGCGGGTATCGCTTTGCCGGGCCGGCAGCCCTGCATTCCCAGGGTGCCGTCTTCGAGGAAGGGTGCCAGCGGCTCTTTGGTGAGGAGGGAGCAAAGTATCCGGTCGCCGGAGTCGTAGTGCTCCAGGTCGACACCGCAGCACCACTGATCTCTCCGGGGTATCTGCATGTAGCTGACGAGCCGGCGATGCGGGCGATGTGGAAAGAGCGGCGCGCTGCGCTGGATCGCGAGTTCGAGACCTTCATCGAACGACTGGGTCCCTTCCCCAGGTCCTGAATCGCCCACGATTCGTGAGCCACTCCTTCCGGACCTACGTGCTCGAGCAGCTCAGGCGGATAAGGCCGGACGTCCGCGACCGGAGTATGTTTGGTGGAGTCGGCATCTACGCCGGGGATCTCTTCTTTGCGCTGATCGCGGATGACACGCTCTACTTCAAAGTTGACGATTCGAACCGGCCCGCCTTTGAGGAGCGCGGCATGGGGCCATTTATGCCCTACGGACCTTCGGGAGAGGTGATGCAGTACTACGAGGTTCCGGCGGACTTGCTAGAAGATCATGAAGAATTGAGTTCCTGGGTCGAGCAGGCGATTGACGTGGCTCGCAATAAACGGACGACAAAGCGGTCGCGCGGTCGCAAGTAATCAGTCGAGACAAAGAGTGACGGAAGATGATCGGAGGTTAGCCATGACCGCTGGAACCACAACCACCCCGAACGTCAAGCAGGCCATCCCCTTCTTCATGGTTACCGACATCGACGTCTCCCTCCGTTTCTACGTGGATGGACTCGGCGCGGCGATGACCAACAAGTGGATCCCCGAAGGCCGCATCGAATGGTGCTGGCTTCAGCTAGGCAGCGCCGCGCTAATGCTACAGGAATACCGGCAACGCGAGCACCACGCCGGCAGGCCCGACGGCCCGCTCGGCCAGGGCGTCTCGGTCTGCTTCATGTGCGCCGACGCCATCACGATCTATCACGAGCTGATTGCTCGCGGCATCAGTGCCCAGCGTCCCTTCGTGGGAAACGGGCTGTGGGTCACATCGGTGCAGGACCCGGACGGCTATCGCCTGGACTTCGAGAGCCCAACCGATGTGGCGGAAGAGACGGTCTACCAAGGCTAGGCCGCCTTCTTCACCGCACTGACCTGTGCCATCCTCGGCATGATGGCAACCACCGTCTCGTCCACCGCCGCGATTTCCATCGCGAGCAGCACATTGCGTAACGCCTGGGGCGTGAGAACCCCGGCCTCGACCAGCGCAGGTCCAGCCTCCGCGACCGACAGCTCCAACAGGCGTTTCTCCTCCCCCCGCGCAAAGGCCGGCTGGTTGAACGCGATATCCGGCGACGAAAAGCCAGCCGCCATCACCATCTGATACAGCCGGCGACCCAGCGTATAGTCTACCTGCCGAGCTTGCCCCAAGGCGTTGAAAAGCTCCGCGAAAGCGCCGAGCGCAGACGGTGGCTCACTCCCAGCGGAAGTCAGGTCTCCATCCTCGCAGACCAGGACGCCGCCCGGCCGGAGCAGGCGATGCATCTCACCCAGCGCGGCTTCCGGTTCCATCAGGTGCAGCAGCAGATACCGGCAATAAACCAGGTCGAACGAACCACTCGGCAGCCTGGTCGAAAGGGCACTGGCCTCAACCAAGGAGACATTTGCCAGCCGCAGTTGGTCGGCCAGCCGATGCGCCTGAGCCAGTTGCGCCCGGCTCACATCTACCCCGACCACGTGCCCCGTGACTCCGACCAGCTCCGCGAGATCGACCGTCACCTGTCCCCCGCCGCAGCCTATATCGGCCACCCGCATTCCCGGCTTCAATCCGGCGAGCCCTAGAAAACGGCGCGTACCGGGACCATAGGCCCGATGCAGGATTCGAAGGCGATCCGCTCCAGCCTCTCCGGTGCCGAGCACATAGCGATCGACTTCGGCTGCCACTTCATCCAATCCTTGCACCGCCATGACTGCCTCCACTGATGAGGGGGAAGGATGCGGCCATGTACCGGGTCATTGGATCGGTGAGCAGACTTACGCTGCTGTCAGCCTTCTTCCTACACCGAAATGCCGCTGCTGGTAATGGAGCTGCCCAACCCGGGTGCCGGTCGGTAGCTTGCGTCACCCAACATCTGACAGGAATTGATGCGCCCTGGTCTTCTTTTGTGTCTCGCGACCCTTATTGCGAGCTGCCACGCGGGACCGGCGGGCACACCTCAACCCATCGCGACTGCCAGCCGGTTTCTCTTTGTGTGGGCCGGGGACAGCGACAAGCAGCAAAGCGACTTCCTCGCCGTCATCGACGTCGATCCGAGCAGCCGGACCTACGCCACGGTGCTGAAGACAGTCCCGGTCGGCGCCAAGGGCACGATGGCTCACCATACCGAATACGAAATGCCGGGGAATGGGATCCTCTGGGCGAACGGGTTCATGACGGGCCAGACCTACCTCTTCGACCTGCGCGACCCGACGAGGCCCAGGCTGCTCACCTCCTTCGGCGATGTGGGGCCGATGAGCCATCCGCACAGCTACGCGCGCCTCCCTAATGGGCATATCCTCGCCACCTTCCAGCACAAGAGCGGTGGCGGGACAGGGGGACTGGTCGAGTTCGACTCGGTGGGACGAGTTGTCCGAACGGCTGAAGCTGCCGTCCCCGCGATCGACTCCACGATCCGGCCCTATAGCCTGGCGGTCCTCCCGGCGTTGGACCGGGCGGTGACCACCGCCACCGACATGCATCTGTCGGTGCGGAGTCGGGCAGTCCAGGTGTGGCGGCTCTCGGACCTCCGGCTCTTGCAGACGATCCTCCTGCCACCGGGTCCGCGGGGCGACGAGAACTGGCTCACGGCCGAGCCGAGGGTGCTGTCCGATGGCCGCACGGTGCTGGTGAACACTTTTACCTGCGGTTTGTATCGGATTGATGGGCTGGCCAGTGATTCAGCGACAGCGACGTGGGTGTATTCCACCCAATGGAGTGTCGATCGAATCTTTTGCGCAGTGCCGGTCGTAGCGGGGCGCTACTGGCTGCAACCGAGCGGACCGGAGCACGCAGTCGTGAGCCTGGACGTGTCCGACCCGAGTCGTCCCCGTGAGGTCAGCAGACTCACGCTCGGGGCAAACGAGATCCCTCACTGGCTCGGCCTCGAGGCGGGTGGGGATCGGGTGGTGATCACTGGATACCGGGAGCTGGAGTCGCGACTTGTGCTGGCCCGGGTGGACCGCTCAACTGGTGCCCTCAGCCTCGATTCGACGTTCAGGTCGCCCGGAGCGCAGAGAGTAGGCCTGGATCTTGGTCTAGTGCAGTGGCCTCACGGTCCCTCCGGACCCGCAATCCCGCACGGTGCGGTATTTAGCCGGCCCTGAGGCGCAGACATACAGGATAGAGGTGAGCTGATGGCGAAGCGGGTGGATCTCTTCGACAGCACCTACAGCAACTTCACCGAAGAAGTGCTGGACGCGATCCGAAAGGAGACTTTCGGGACCGACATCGGGCAGAACAGCTGGCTCACGGTTGACGAATATGAGCGCTGGCTCCCCTGGCTCAACCTGAACGACAACGCCTATCTCCTCGAGGTCGCTAGCGGCTCAGGCGGCCCGGCCCGTTATGTCGCTCGCAGTACTGGTTGTCACGTGATCGGCATCGACGCGAACGAGAGTGGCGTGACCACAGCGTCGGAACTCGCCGCCGAGGCGGGCGACAGCGACCGGGTCAGCTTCAGAGTCGCCGATGCCACCGCTCCCCTGCCCTTCGTCCAGGGCTCCTTCGATGCGGTGCTCTGCATCGACTCCATGAATCACTTCCCTAATCGGCTGGACGTCTTCCGGGAGTGGTCCCGCGTCCTCCGTCCTGGCGGTCGCGCGATCTTCACGGATCCGGTCCTCATCACCGGCCCGGTGACCAACGACGAGCTCGCCGGACGCAGCTCGATCGGTCTCTTCCTCTTCGTGCCACCCGGCGTGAACGAGCGGTTGATCAAGGAGGCGGGATTCCGTTTGGTGCGCCAGGAGGACGTCACCGCGAACGCCGCGCTGGTTTCCGGTCGCTGGCACGACGCGCGAGCGGCGCATTGGACCGACCTGGTCCAGATCGAGGGCGAGGAGCGATTCGAAGGCCTGCAGAAATTCTTCGCCGCAGTACACCAGCTCACCAGCGAACGGCGCTTGTCGCGCATGCTCTACCTGGTGGAAAAACCGTAACCCCTGGATGCAGGATCGCACCATGTCTAGTCCCGCGCTTGGCACCGCTTGGATGTACTACCGCTCCTGGTTGGTCGCCCTGCCGATTGCAGTCGCGTCCGCCTGTTCACACTCCGAGCCTGCGACCGTAGTACCCGGCGTCGCCGTCCAGGTGGACCGGACACCGGGGCCCGACACGGTGGTCTACGCCCGTTCGATTACTCGCGCCGGTAGGGACAGCGCGAGCGGTACTCGCACCGTCGTGCGACAGGTGATTCAGGGTCAGGGTGGTACCCGGCTGCTGGAAGTGGAACAGCGGTTCCCCGCCGGTGGCGGCGAGATCGTGGATACGGCGGTCGCCGATCTCAACACCATGCGCGCCGTGTCCCACCGCTCTCATCAGCCGACTCGCACGATGCAGTTCGCCTTCGTGGGAGACAGTGCCGTGGGAACGGTGTCGACCGCCAAGGGAGACTCCGCACCCCGGGTCGAGTCGGTTCGGCAAGGACTCGGCGGCCCGATCTTCGACTCCAATGTGATCGACCTGGTCGTCGCCGCACTCCCGCTTCATCCCCAGTTCGCCACCGAGCTGCCCTTCTTCATTTACGAGAAAGGCGGCCGGGTTCCGATGGCTGTCGAGGTACGCGAGCGTACGTCGGTCCAGTTCTCCAAACTGGGACCGCGCGACGTCTGGGTCGTGACCGTTGCCATACCGGGAGCGCCCGCAACGGTCTGGGTTGATACCCAGACCCGTGCCGTTCTCCGGGTCCGCTACGACATCAGCGACGCGAACCTGAGTTTCACCGACGAGCGGGTAACGCCGCTCGCTGGGTAAGAGACAAGCCACGGAGGGCCCATGAAGACCAGCTTGATCGCCAGCCTGCTCCTGCCGGCACTACCGATGGTCTCCGATTCACTAAGCACTCAGGAGAAGACCATCCAGTGCTCGGCGTTGCCTGCGGCCGTACAGAAGGCATTGCTTGTTCAGAAAGACAATCCCCCGAAGGAGTGTACTTCGGAGCGTGACAACGGGCAGACCTACTGCGAAGCTTCATACGTGATCGAGGGCCATTCCAAGGACCTGTTATTCGATACCACGGGAGCGGTCAGGGTACCTTGGTGGCATACGAGGCCCACGTAAGACGAAGAAGATGAGTTTCACCGACGAGCGGGTAAGGCCGCTAGCCGGGTAACGAGTACGAGAAATGAATCTCAATCAGGTGACACTTCCGGCGGTGGACGTTGGTCCTGCTGTGGACTTTTACAGCCGGCTCGGCCTTCGCCTGATCGTCGAGGATCTCCCCCGCTATGCGCGTTTCGAGCTCCCCGACGGCGAGAGCACTCTATCGATCGAGCGGGTGTCCGAGGCCACAGCAGGCCATGGGCCTGTGGTCTACTTCGAGTGCGAGGATCTGGATCAGACCGTCCACCGGCTCAGAGCGAAGGGAGTCGAATTCGACAGTCTGCCCCTTGATCAGCCGTGGCTATGGCGAGAGGCTCGGCTGCGGGATCCTGGGGGAAATACCCTCTGCCTGTATTGGGCTGGCCGAAACCGCCGCTACCCACCATGGCGGCTAGCAGGAGAGAGCCGGGAATAAACTCATCGCCCCGTGAGTCATGTCGGGTGGATGCACTTCGCATCCACTCGAACCTGTTAGGGGGATATTCCCGTGTCGTTTGTCGCACTGTCGTTCCATCTTGTCACACTGGCCACATCGAGCAGCGCTCCATCGCCCGCCGAGATCCAGGTGCAACTGTCGGAATGGAAGATCCAATTGTCCGCCGCTTCGGTCCCTGCGGGACCGGTGCGCTTCATCGTCCATAATGGTGGCAGCATCCCTCACGGCTTCGAGGTCGAAGGTGGCGGGTTGGAGAAGGAGATCGAGCTTATCCAACCCGGAGCCAGTGACACTCTGGAACTCCGGCTCGGGACGGGGCGTTACGAGATCTATTGCCCTGTCGGCGGCGCGAGTCACAAGAACCTCGGCATGGAGACTGGCCTCATGGTAACCGGGGGCAGCACCGGAGCGGCGATGAAGGCGGACGAGGCAATGGCGATGCCTGCCCCGAAGGCGATTGCCGTCGAGGGCGGTGGTCCGGTCATCCAGATCCTTCCCGGCCCCTTTCCCTTCCCCGACAGCGCCGCGCCGGTCCTCAAGGCCTTCGGCGATGAGCGTGAGGGACTCGAGTCTCAGGTGAAGAGTGGGCCCTATTCCAATAATGTCACGCCGATCTCAGGGCGATTCAGCTTCACCGCCTGGGATCTCGGCCCAAGCCGTGACTCGGTGGATGGTAACGCGACTTTCGTTGCGAAAGACGGAAGCCATTGGCGGCTCCGGCTGGATCGGGTACAGACAAAGGATGTCCCGCATCATCCTCGGTTCGGAGGCGTGATCATGGGACTCTATTACCACGGGAATACCCAGGTTCACACTCCGCTGGTTCCCACCATCAACAGCAAGGTGGCACTCTGGGCCGTCGGGCATCTCTATCGTGACGACAGTCTGGTGACCGACAATGCCCAGGTGCACGTGATGCTGCTCTCTCGCACTCGTCGGCCGGGGAATTGGGCGCTCGACTGCTGGGACTGTTCTCGCAATCCGATCGAAGAGCTTCAGCTCCAGATCCTCCCTGGGCCGGGCGAGCCGAAGTTCGACGCGCCGGGAGGGTTCCTGTTCGTGAACTGGGAGAAGTCCAGTTCTACCACGCCGGCCCAACAGGCAGGGTAGCCGTTCCAAGTGTCTCAGACGCCGAAGGTGTCTGCCGCAGCGAACCACCGCTCTCCAGCATCTGTTCGCGGGAGAGCGGTTGGAGCACCGGACATCCGGCTGGCCACGAGCACGCCAACGCGCTTCGAATCGCTGGTTCTGCCCCACCTCGACGCCGCATATACCCTGGCGCGCTATCTGATGCGGGACCCGCACGACGCGGAAGACGCGACCCAGGAGGCGATGCTCAAGGCATTGAGGCACATTGATCAGTGCCGAACCGACAACGCTCGACCCTGGCTCTTCGCCATCATCCGCAACACGTGCCATAGCCTGCTGCGCCGCCGCGGGACCACAGTTGCGGAGGTCTCCTTCGACGAAACGTTGCACAGCCAGGAGGGAGAGGCCGGCCAACCCGACGCGATTCTTATCCGGGATGCCGATCGGGAGTCGGTGCACAGGGCCCTTGCCACACTCCCGCTTGTCTACCGTGAAGTCGTCGTGCTGCGCGAGCTGCAAGGCCTCTCCTATAAGGAGATCGCCGAAGTGGCGGATGTCCCGATCGGCACCGTGATGTCACGACTGGGCCGCGCGCGCGAGCGGTTGGAGTTCTTGCTCGGCGGAGCTGCCGGGAAGGAGGGACGGAAATGATCTGCGACGAGGTGCGGGTGCGGTTGGACGCGAGAGTGGATGACGAGCTGCCGCCCGCAGAAATGGTAGAGTTCGACGCCCATGTGGGGCAGTGCGGGGATTGCAGGACGCTCCAGGAGCGAAAGCTCGCATTGCGTAATGCGCTCGCGCGCGAGCTGCCCCAGTTCGAAGCCCCCCAGTCGCTGCGCCACGAGTTGGAGGAGGCAGCCCGCCGGGCGGCGGGCGAAAGCATGCGACCGACGCGAACGCCCAGCCGCTGGTGGGCCCTCGCCTTGGCCGCGAGCCTCGCGATAGTCGCGACAGGAAGCTGGCAGCTTGCGACCACACGTGCCAACGGCGCGATGCTGACTCAAACGCTGCTGGAGAGCCACGTCCGGTCCCTGATCGGCGAACATCTCACCGACGTCGTAAGCAGCGACCTCCACACGGTAAAACCATGGTTCAATGGCCGGCTGGATTTTTCGCCTCCGGTCTACGACTTCGCCGGACGGGGATATCCCCTTTTGGGCGGGCGGCTCGAGTACGTCGGCGAGCGGAAAGTGGCGGCCCTGGTCTACGGACGCCGCAAGCACGTGATCAACGTCTTCATCTGGCCGGCCGACGCCGGAATGGCACAAGGCCCCCCGGCGGCTACTCGCCACGGCTATCACCTGCTGCACTGGAATCAGACGGACTTCACCTACTGGGTGGTCTCCGACCTTGGCACCACGGAGCTGGGAGAATTCGCCGGTCTGTTGAAAGACGCGGACTCCGCAGCCGCTACTGCCCCGACCCGTCAATGACGCTCAGACGAAGGGACTTCCTGGCTCTAGCAGCCAGCAGCCTGACTGCCGCCCCTGTCTTTCGGACCACTATCTCTCAGGCCTCGGCCGAACCGAGGGTCAAGGCCCTCGCGTTCGACGCCTTTGCGATCTTCGACCCCCGTCCCGTCTTTGCGCGCGTCGAGCAGCTCTTTCCCGGCCATGGGGCCGAGGTGAGCAATGCCTGGCGGGTCAGGCAATTCGAGTACCAGTGGCTCCGAGCGTTGGCGGGTCACTACGCGGATTTCCGGCAGACAACCGAAGATGCTCTGATCTTCGCCACGAACCTGTTCAAGTTGGAGCTCACGCGTGACAAGCGCGAGCAACTGATACAAGCGTACCTGGAGCTGACGGCCTGGCCCGACGTCTATGGCGTCCTCACGGACCTTCAGCGGGCCGGGATTCGGCTGGGGCTCCTCTCGAACGCGACGGCCGAGATTCTGAATGCTGCCATCATGAACTCGCGGCTGCAAGGATTCTTCGAGAAGGTGCTGAGCGTGGACAGACTCCGAACCTTCAAGCCTCACCCTCGGGCCTATCATGCTGCGATCGACGCATTCGGGCTCCCGCTTCAGGAAATTGGTTTCGTGGCGTTTGCCGGTTGGGACGCGGCGGGAGCGAAGTGGTTCGGCTACCCGACCTTCTGGGCCAATCGCCTGAACCTGCCGACCGAAGAGCTCGGTGCCACGCCCGATGCGATTGGCAGCGACCTGGATGACTTGGTCTGTTTCGCACTCACCCCACAGTAGAATCGGAACTCGTGATGGGTATCGCAAAAGGGGTAAGAGCTGTCGAAGACCTATTTTTCGAAGCCTTGATGCTGGGCGACCGATCCGGACTCGACCGGATACTCGACGATGATTTTCTGCTCATCGATGTCATGACTGGGTCCGAAGTGCCGAAGGCCGCCCTCTTGGAGGTCGTAGGCTCACGCCGGCTCGTCTTCGAGACGGTCGCACGCATCGACGCACGGATTCGCTCGTATGACGGGACCGCAGTCGTGACCGATCAGACCCGAATGACGGGGCAGTACGACGGCGTTTCGTTCAGCGCGCACAGCCGCCACACCCACGTGTATGTGCGCGGGGCTGGCAGCGGCTGGCGGCTTGTCTCTGCGCAGGGGACTCCGATCGCCCCGGCGGCATAGGGCAGTTACCGGCCCCAAACTACGGGAGAGCTGTACTGAAAAGTGCGAGCCCGCCCCCCACCCCAGGGGGGAATATCAACCAGGCTCAGAAGAACGGAGTAACCGCTAACACGCAGAGGGCTCACTTAGTACTGCGTGTCACGATCCGCCGTCCAGCCGGTACTCCAGGTCGTAAGTGTGGGTCTTTCCTTCGATGACGATCGTCATGCTGCCGCTAATCCCAGCCAGCTCGCCCGTCCCCGACTCCGGCACCACCGTGACTTCCATCTTGTAGTTGGCACCGCGACTCATGGTCCCCCGGTGCTGCAGCATGAAGCTTCCCCGCTTCCCGTTCAGCGTCCCCGTTACCAGCTCGAGCGCGACGTAGGCCCCAGAACCTTCGGTTCCAGCCTGGGCGCCCAGCATCTGGCCCTGGCTGCTCGCGTCGAGGTCTCCGTGGAACTGCTTGGCGAGAATCAGGTGGCCGATCGGCCCACCCGCGCTGTCGGCGGCCGGCGTCGGTGTGACTTTGACGTCGAAGGATCCGCGAGCATGCATGTCGGGTTCTCCAGTGGTGACTCGAGGGGCTTGCTGGCCGGCCAAGTCGCCGAACGCCAGCCCGGTGGCGACGCATCCGATCAGGACCATAACCCCTCGCCTGGTTTGAGTTAACATACTGATCCCTTGAGTTCACGTTGTAGACCCATGATAGGGCCCGTCCTCAGCCGGGTCTTGCAGAAACGCGACGCGACATGACTCGCCGCAAGGCAGAACCCCCGCGGGGTGTACTCAAGACCAACGTGGTCGAGCCTCGGGGGCTCCGGCATGTGCGCTTCCATCCCTCGAGCGACCTGGAACCGTGGGTAGAACACTTCTGGGTGGTCGAATGGGATTTCCGCGACGCCGGTCCCCAGCGGGTGGAGACCCTGCCCCACCCCAGCGTCCAGATGATCTTCGAAGACGGGATGAGCAGGATCAGCGGTATCGCGCGGGCCAGGTTTACCCGGATGCTGGCGGGTAGAGGCGGCGTGTTCGCGGTCAAGTTCCGGCCGGGAGGGTTCTATCCCTTCGCCGGCTTTCCTATCTCCAGTCTATCGGACAGGACGGTGGAGCTGGCGGATGTCTTCGGTACGGATGGTGAGAAGCTCGATCGCGCGGTGCTTGCGGAGGACTCCGACGACGGACGCGTCGCCGTACTCGAGACATTTCTCCGTAATCGCCGCCCTGCCCCGGACGCCAACGTGACGCGACTCTCGGAGATGGTCTACGCCGTGGCCCGTGAGCGGGGGATCCTCAAGGTGGAGGACCTGGTCCTGCGGTACGGCGTCAACAAGCGCACCCTCCAGCGCCTGTTCGGCAAGTACGTCGGAGTAAGTCCCAAATGGGTCATTCAGCGCTACCGCCTGCACGAAGCGGCGGAACGGCTCGCGGCAGACAGAGAAGTCGGCCAGGCCGCACTGGCACTGAGCCTGGGCTACACCGACCAGGCTCACTTCGTGAGGGATTTCAAAGCTACCGTCGGCACTTCGCCGGCCGCCTACGCCCGGGCGCTCTGGAGCTGACCCGCTACCTCTGCATCGTCGCGACCAGCTCTTTACACCCCGAGCCCCAGCGAGAGACGGATCTGATTGCCTGGGTGAACGGGACGTCCAGCGGATGCACCCGTTCCCGATCGAGCACGTAGACCGCTCCGGCAAACGGCGTCGGCACAGAGGGGATGAAGCACGTGTAGCGACCATCATCGAATTCCTCGATGATGAATCCGGGAACCAGGGCGTCCTCGATCTCGACAAGCGCCGGCTTCCACTCGGTCTCATCACCCTTCCCCGCCAATCGCTGGGTCATACTTCTGATGACCGCGTAACCGGGGATGCGCTCGAAGAACGAACGCTCGAGCTTCTCCATGAGCGCGCGGCCGGACCGCGTGCGGGCGGCGGCACCGATGAAGAAACAGATCAGCAGGACCAGGAGGAGCGAGAGCAGGCGTTCCGCGGGCAGCCACTCGGGGAGTAATCCAGCGAATGGCTTGACCAGTCGCGCCAGAGATGCCATCGCCTTGAGCATCAGCAGGATTGCCAGGTAGAGTGGGGCCACGATCAGTAGGCCGGCGACCAGTGACGACACGATGGAGTTGAACAATCGATTCATGGAGGTCCTCCCGAGAGTCCGCGTGCGCACGCGAAGAGAGAACAGCAAACTAAGGAAGGGACGATCGCCGGGGAGATGCACCAAGGTACAATGGTCCACTCCGGCGGGGATCTCTACCGTGAAGTCGGGCTCTTCCACCCCTGCCCGACTGAGCCATGCCCGCACACCAGCTCCGGTCCTCTACCAACGTCTTGCTTCTGGGGGCCTCCGGCCTGGGAATCGGCTGGCTCGTCGGGATGTCGGTCTCGCCCGTCCTCGCGGTTGTGGTAACCAGTCTCCTCGCCGCCGCCGCCGCCGCGGCCTCGGTGCTCTCCGGCATCCAGAAATCTGAAACCGATCGTTCACTCAACGTCATCCCGGTATTTGTGCTGATCCTGGGGATCGTGGCCGGCTCGGTTGTCGGCGTCCTCACCAGAACCCGCTCCTGGCTCTCCGCGCCCACCGATGATCCCACGCCAACCGTCCTCAAATGGTCGGCTCTGACGGGCCTGCCCCCGCAGCGGGTCGCGCTGCTGCTCTTTTACCAGGCGACGATGCGCCCTCCGGAAGCGTCAAAGGATCTCACGTCGCAATCGGGGATGCACTGGTCGGTCGGACCGAGTGAGAGTGGGGAAGACTATTATACTGGGCCCGTTGGAATGTCGGCCAAGGACAGTCTCAAGTTCAGCGCGTTCTATGACTCCCTCGCCAAGGCATACCGGCCTGGTCAGCGCTGATGGGATTGCAGATTGAAGATTGCAGATGGAGTTGAAGGTTGGATGGGATTACAGGTCAGCTGTTAGCTCTTAGCTATTAGCCGTTACCTCACTCTGCAATCTTCAATCTTCAATCCCCTAGATCCATCTCCTCACTCTCCCCATGTACGCCACGTACGGCTCCCCAAACTTCTTCGCCAGATACTGTTCCTCCCGCTTGATAATGCCGTAGTGAGTGAGGACGAGCACCGGAATCAGGAACACCAGCGGCCAGACTGTGCCCACGGTTATAGCGATGCCGAGGCAGAGGCCGGCGAGTGCGAGGTAGAGCGGATTGCGGGTGAAGCGGTAGGGGCCGTCGCTCACGATGGCCAGCGTCGGCTCACGAGGATTCACATTGGTTCCGCCTCGTTTGAGAGTCCTTTCTCCCCAGATCCCCAGCGCCGCCGCCGCGACTATCAGCCCGATCCCCGCGATCCGCACCGGCCACGGGTGCGGCAGGTACCATGGTTTGAACCAGTGCATGAGCAACGAGACGACCAGGGTGCCGCTGTAGAGGAGCGGCGGGAAGACGAGGACATTGGGGTGGTCGGTGGTGTTGGGAGACATTGTTCACTTTCAGATTGAAGATTGATGGCTGAAGATTGACTTGGGATCAGGAGATAACCTGTTCGCCTCCAGCCATTGGCTGTCAGCCGTTAGTGGCCGTTCAATCTGCAATCTGAAATCTTCAATCTGCATTTGCTCACAGACGACCCTCCTCGTCGCGACGAAAGGCCGCCACCCCGGCCCGAATCGTCGGAAATATCCGCTCCGGTCCGATCTTCTCGGCCACGCCGGTACCCTTCAGCATCGACTCGAAACGACCCCTGGGCTTGGCAATAGCGAAAACAATTCCCTGCTCTTCCAGCTCGGCCCGAAGCTCCTCCAGCGTTTCGACGCCGGTAATGTCGAGGCCGGGGGTGCATTCGGCACTGAACAAGAACCACCGGGGCTTGGGATTGGCCTGGCTTAGTACGGCCCGGACCCGCTCCTTGAAATGATCGGCATTGAAGAACACGATCGCACTCTCAAAGCGAAACATCAGAAGGCCGGGAATCGGGGTGCTGCCATCCTCTCCAATCTGCCCGTAGAGTCCCGACTGCTCGTCGACTTCGCCCAGGACGGCGTCGCGCGGCCTGGAGGCGAGCGCAATCAGGCGGAGTAAGGTCAAGGCCACGGCGATCAACACTCCGTGCAGCACGCCGACGGTCATAACGCCGAGCATCGCCACGATCGATAGCCAGAACTCGGCGGGGCTCACCCGCAGATACCAGCGGAGAGAGGCTATATCGAAGAGCCCGATCGCCGAGGAAATCAGGATCGCAGCGAGCGCAGCCTTGGGGAGTAGCGCCAGAGGACCGGTCAAGAGCAACAGCACCAGCGCCATCGCCATGGCCGCGACGACCGAGGTAAGCTGCGTCTTGCCTCCCGAGGTATCGGCCACCGCGGTCCGCGAATCCGCCCCGCTCACCACAAATCCCCGGCTCAACCCGGAGGCAAGGTCGGAGAAGCCGAGCGCTATCATGTCCTGATTGGCGTCGATCGGGTAGTTGTTCTTGTTGGCGAACCCTCTCGCCGTGGTCATCATGCTGCAGAAACTCACCAGCACGATGCCCGCGGCACTCTCGACCAGAGGCAGGACCTCGCTCAGCTTGAACCTGGGCAAGGTGGGCATCGGGAACCCGGCGGGCACCTGACCGACCACCGCGACACCCTTGGCCTCGAGTCCCATTGCGTACACCAGCACAATGCCGAAGACGACTCCAATTAACGGGCCTGGAAGCTGGGGCCAGAAGTGCTTGAAGATGCGGAGGAGTACGAAGAGACCGAGTCCAACGGCGATCGTGAGGTGATGAGTCTCTCCAAGACGGGAAAAAGCTTCCACAATCGTGCGGAAGAACCCTCCTTTGGGAACCTGCGCTCCCATCAAAGTCCCCAGCTGCCCCGCGATGATACTGAGTGCAATCCCGTTGAGATAACCGGTCAGGATTGGCCGCGACAAAAAGTCCGCGATGACCCCCAGTCCAGCCAAACCTCCAGCGATACAGAGCAGGCCGGTAAGGAATGTCAGGGTGACTGCCACATCCACGTAACGGGAGGGGTCGCTTGCAACCAGCGGACCGACCGTCGCAGCAACGATGGCACAGGCGGCCGCATCGGGATTCACCACCAGTTGTCGCGAAGTGCCAAACAGCGCATAGGCCACGGCCGGGAGAATCGCCGAGTAGATGCCGGCCACGGCCGGGAAGCCGGCGAGCTCGGCGTAGGCGATACCGATCGGCAGCGCGACGGCAGCGAGCGAGATGCCTGCGAGGAGATCGCTCTGGAGCCACTCATGGCGGTAGGTGCGGATGACCCGGAGTCCGGGCATCCAGCGTTCGAGGGTTGGGGAGGCCAATGTCGATTTCAGATTGAAGATTTCAGATTGAAGATCGGGGTTGCAAATGCATAAGGGGGCAGCGGTTAGCGGTTAGCTGGTAGCTGTTACCGGATTGCGGTGTTCAATCTGCCATCTGCAATCTTCAATGTGCAATGACCTAGCACCCATGACGCGGGCGAGGCATCGCTTTAAGAAGGAGCGATAGGAAGGCAGGATTGTCCGCCACGGGATCCAGCAGAGGGTCACAGCGGAGATGGAGCTGGAAGTGCAGGTCGGCTCGCGGCTGGTAATCAGTAAGGAGTCGTAACGCTTTCCTGCTATCGCCGAGTCCGATGTAGCTCTCGGCGAGGTAGGTGACCGTGTGGACCTTGAGCGGGTGGTAGGATTGCGAGAGTGAATCGGCCCGCGCCAGGAGCTCCCGCGCCTTTCCCGCCTGTCCCGCCCGGTCCACCGGCAGCGCACTCCCCGCCATGGCGTTTACGACCTCGACGCCGCTGCTCAAGCGGACCGCGGCATCGAATGACGCTACCGCCTTCCCGATATTCCCCCGGGATAGCTCGGTCTGGGCGATCGAGGTGCGTCCCATGTAATAGCCGGGATCCACACTCACTGCGCTGTCCCCATAGGTCGCCGCGCTGTCGTACTGGCGGCGCCAGTAGTATGCAATTCCGAGAAAGGCGAGGCACTGGGTATTGGTCGGACTCAGGTCGAGGCAGCGATGCCACGATGCAATGCCGCCGCCGGGGTCTCCAGTTTCCGTCAGGTACAGGCCGAGGTAGTGCCAGCTGTCCGGTTGGGTCGAGTCGAGCGCGATGGCGTGACGGATGGACCGAAGGGCAGGCCCGTCGTCGGTGGGGTCTATTCGCTCGCTCAACTCCCCCCGGACGCGCCATGCCGCCGCGCTGTTGGAATCGAGTGCCATAGCGCGGTCCACCGCCCTGACCGCAGCGTCAATAATGCTATCGGACGGAACTCCCGGAATGATGAATCCTCGCAGATCGGCCCGGACATAGTTCTGCGCCAGTGCCGTCCACGCATCTCCATAGGACGAATCCCTGGCCAACACCGCACTGAAGATCTGCGTCGCTTCCGCGCTTCCTGTCTGAGTTCGCCGCTCCAACGCTTGAATCCCACGATTGTAGAGCGCGACCAGCTCCGGGTTTCGCGCTTGCTCCCTCGCCGATCCTCTCCGAAGAAACGGATAAACTCCAATCAAAAGCAGGACCAATAGTCCAGGCACGATCAGCCTTCTAGGCAACGAAGGCTTCGCCTGGACGGTGGGAACACTGGTGGCCGCTGTGTCACGCAGCGCCGCGCTGAATGCACCGAGGTCGGCGAAACGATCGGCCGGCGAGCGCTCCAGAGCCTTTAGTACCGCGCGCTCGACTGCAAATGGTACTCCGGGTCGAACCGGATGAATGGCGCGGGCCGTCTCCGTCAATCGGCGAGCCACAATGGCCTGCGCGGTTCGGCCTCCGAAGGGAGGTTCGCCTACCAGCATCTCGTACAGCAGGGTTGCAAGGCTGTACTGATCGCTTCGGGCGTCCATCTTGTCGCCGCTGGCCTGCTCGGGACTCATGTAGGCCGGTGTCCCGATCGAGAGGCCCGTACTGGTCAGTCGTTCGGCATCGGTCTCCGTCACCGCTTTGGCGATGCCAAAGTCAACCACGTAGACCGAGCCGGCCGAGAGCAGCACGTTCTCCGGCTTGATATCCCGATGGACGATGCCCTGCCGGTGGGCCGCCTGGAGCGCTTGCGACACGAGATCCGTGATGCGGAGGGCATCCTCGAGAGGAAGCTGCGGCTCCCTGATCAGCCTCGCCCGGAGCGATTCACCCTCGAGATAGGGCATGGCGTACCACGGCACCTCGGTTCCGTCGCCGCGGCGGATCACGCCGGAATCAAGCATCGGGACTATGTTGGGATGTTGCAGCTGAGCTGTTACTCGAATTTCACGAAGGAACCGGTCCCCGCCGACCACACCGGCCAGCTCCGCATGGAGCAGCTTGATGGCGACCAGGCGGTCATGCTGCCCATCTCGGGCGAGCCAGACCGTGCCCATCCCCCCTCGACCTAACTTGCGCAGCAGCGCGTAGCGGTCCGCGATGCTGCCAACCACCGGCTCAGGCATGACCAGCTCCACGTGCGGGTAAGGCGACGGAATATACGCTGATATAACCCTCCGCATCGTTCAACTCGGCAGCGCCCGACAACCCGGTGAGGGACTTCGCATCGGCACAATACGCCGCCCGCCCCGAGGCGTGCCCAAGGACCGCCACAGCTCGGACGACTGGCACGACGTCTGGCTTCCCGAGCTGGCGCCGAGCGCGGCGGCGGTGAAACACCCGCTGGCCGCCGAGACTCCGGCCGAGTGGAAGGCGTTCGTGAAGCGCCAGGTAGGTGCTACTGCGAGGATGAGTCGCGCTGCCATCGGTCGAGTACTGCAGGAGTTGCTGAGGGAGCACGGGGCCAGGTTGGGGTGAAAACACAAAGAGCACGAAGTTCTCTCCGTGCTCACTGTGCCTTCAATCTTCAATCTGAAATCTTCAATTTCATTATCAGACCACCTCATTCCTCCCGGATCAGGCTCCCGTTCGCCACATCGTACACCCGCACGGAGACGACGATACCGGGCCGCGACTGATCGATGACCTTCACGTGGACGACTTTCTTGTCATCGGTGGGACGGTAGATGATCCGGCTGCCGGCGGGAGCGGAAGCCTCGATGTTGGCACAGCTGCGCGCCTTCGCCTGATGCCCGGGTGGCTCGCCGGGAATCCACACCCGACACTGTCCGGGCGGCGGCAGGTGGCCCGGCGGAATTCCCAGCTTGGATGCCGAGCTCTTGCCCTGGTTCTTGGCGGGAGCAGGCGCAGGAGCCGGGGCCGGCTGGGACTTGGTGGTCGTAACCGAACTGCACGCCATGGCAGCGAGAAGTACCAGGGCCGGGGCGAGCATGCGGGCTGAGCGCATGAATTCTCCAAAGCAAGGGGACGCGGTTTGATGTATGGGTGGCAGAAAGCGTGCCCTAGCTTAAGTGATGATCCGACAACGACCTATCGGATCATCCCAGAGAGCATGCGGCCGGTGATGCTGTTGGGTGCATTGTGGCTTGGCAGGCTGCGGGGCCGTCTGATCGAACCCATCAGGGCGTAAGCTGTCTCCGTGATTAACCACCGAGACCGCCTGACATCTGAAATCTGAGATCTGAAATCACCACACACGCCACAAAGGACACAAAGGTCTCCCTTCGTGTCCTTCGCGATGAAACAACCGTCAGCCACCAGTACTCCAACCACACACAGCCAACTGCTAACAGCGAAGAGCTAACAACCACTACCCGACCTGATGGCCAACGGCTGATTGTCCGGCAAAGTTTTTTCAATCTTCAATCTTCAATCTTCAATACGTCACGCCACCTTCACCGCACTACGTCCCGCCGCCTTCAGCGCCTCCCTGATCCTCATGGTGTGATAGTAGCTGTGGCGAACCGCGTGATCCTCCAGGAAGAACTGGGTCGTGAGGGGAGCATCGGCGTTGAGCGACACCGGCGCCGCCAGGTCCAGCTGGTCGTCGGTGAGCTGACGGATCGCCTCGGCAGCCGCGGCGCTCTGAATCTCCACGAAATGCACCGCCTCCTCCTTGGTGACCCTCTCAAAGTCCTTGGCATGCCGGGCATTCACCGCGTGGACATCGTCCCAGGTCACTCCCTTGATCGCCTCGCCCTTGGCGAGGGTCAGCGCCAGCTGGATCTCGAGCGGGTACATGTTGCCGACGTGATGAACCACCACGCCGATCTTGCGGCCGTCCTTGGTCGGCGTCTGCCACTCCGCCTCCGTGAGAGTGCGGGCGAGACCGACAAGAGCGCGGGCGCCTTCCTCAAGACGAACGGCCAGCGCTTCGGTACGTTTACTCATGATCTACCTCCAACTCGAGTGCGTGGTTGACTGCAATGTGATCAGGCTACGGTAGCCTGAACGTCGAGATATTCTCCGACCACCGTCGTTCCGCCGTTGGTGGCCACGTTGTGTTCCGTGAACAGACGGGTGAGGTCCTCGCGGAGCTTGCTCGCGCCTTCGGGATCCGCGCCACGCAGCGTGGCGACCGTGGGCCCATAGCAGTTGGCGAACAGCTCGGTCACCGCGGCGGGCGGGAACGGGAAGTCGAGCTCCAGCGTCCGCTTGCTGCAGATCACCGAGCTGACCTTGTCGCCGAAGCGGGCCCGGACCATCGCCTCCTTGCCCCACTCCAGCGAGCTCGGCACGCCCTGAGGGGGCGGCACGACCGCGGTGTGCAGCCGGAGCATCTGCCCCACGAACCCCTCGAAGGTCCAGTTCGCCATCGCGATCCGGCCCCCGGGCCGCGTCACCCGAATCAGCTCTGCCGCCGCCCGCTCCGGACGGAAGGCGAACATCGCGCCGAACATGGTGACCGTGGTGTCGAACTGGCCCCGGAGATAAGGCAACGACTCGGCATCTCCCACCTCGAACGCGATCGAAACACCGGCAGCACGGGCCTCGAGCTGCGCCTCGGCGATCAGGTTCGGCGCGATATCAATCCCGCTGACTCGCGCGCCGGCCTTGGCGGCGGGGATGGCGAGATTGCCGGTGCCACAGGCGACATCGAGAACGGTCTCACCCGGACGAATGCCCAGTCTTGCGATGAACTCCTGAGCGCCAGGGGCGAAGCTCCGCGCGATCGGAAGGAAATCGCCCGAGGTCCATACCGACCGGGCGCGGGCGGTGAGAGGATCTTCCGACCAGGACCGGATCTCATTGCTGGTACGGGGGCCACGGGATGAAACACCTTCTGCCGACATGCCACTCCTCCACATCAATGGGTTCCGGCGCGACCTCGTGCCGCGCAACGGATCTATTGTGCTATGTAGGAGTGTTGCGCGGAATGACTGGAAATCCCGACTTCTTGCTCAGGAGTGCTGATGGGGATGTAAGACGGCGGACTACACGTGGAGCTGCTAGTCGGTAGCCGAAAACCCAGACCTTCTCGCCTCTCGCCACGCGCCCGGGGCCACGCCCGTCGCCTTCTTGAACGCCCGGCTGAAGGCGGCCTCGGAGTCATAGCCGACCTGTGCCGCGATGGCGGCCACCTTGGCGCCGCTCTGAGAGAGGAGATTGGCGGCAACCTGCATGCGCCATTGGGCGAGATACTGCATCGGCGGCTGGCCAACCAGTTCGGTGAAGCGCTTCGCCACATTGGTGCGGGATGAAGCTGCCTTTCGAGCCAACTCGTCGAGGGTCCAGGGATGAGCCGGCTGCGCGTGCAACAGGCCCAGGACACGGCCCACCACATCGTCGCGGAGACCTGCAAGCCAACCGGCCTGCCCCGAAGGCTGCTCGCCGAGGTAGCGGCGCAGCACCTCGATGAACATCAATTCGGCCAGCCTGGTGAGCACACTGTCGGCGCCAGCCCTGCGGAGCTGGGATTCTTCGGTAACCTGTCGCGTGAAGCTGCTGAGCCAGGCGCCCGACATCCCGCGCATGTGCATAAGGCGTGGGAGACCGGCCAGCAGCGGATTGAAAGGGCGCCGGTCGCAGCCGAGAAACCCACAGACAAAGGCCGCGGCACGAGGGCCTCCGTTGCCGAGCATCACGGGCTCGAGATAGCGCGCGGTGCCGACGCTATGGACGTTGGGGCCGCTCTGCAACCCCCGCGCACTGGACATCATATGGGCGTCCCCATGGGGAAACACGATGATGTCGCCCGGGTTGAGCTCCACCTGGTCCTCCCCTACCAGTCCGCCGTAACAGCGTCCTTCGGTGACGACGTGGTAGGAGATCAGATGCTCGGCCGTCGGCATGACCCGGGGCGTCAGTTCCTTCGCCGCCAGCGTCTCGACGCTCCACGGCGCCACGGCCTCGACGCTATAGAAAAAAGCGCCGTCCAATCGCACGACACGAAGCAGGTCTGACAGGGGATCCATGGGCCGGAATGTATCGGGGAAACAGGGGGTGGGGAGTGGGTGGTGGGTGGTGGGGTTTGTTTACGCGACTTGCTTTCCCCACAACCCGCTACCCACTACCCCCACTACGCATCGTCGGTGTCATCCAGGACCGCCTTGATGTCCACCACAGGCGTCCCGTCAATCAGCTCGATCGGCCCAATTCGCAGCCGCGTCCCGGAAATCTCCCGCACCGTTACTCGATGAAGCCCCAGGGGGTTGGGCCGGTCGGGAGACCGGGTCGCGAAAACTCCGGCGATCGGAATCTCCGGATCACCCCGCGGGTGCACCTGGAGCACCTCACGATCGCCACGATGTAGCCATGTGATGACGATGACCTCGTCGCCCGCGGCGACGCCACGCAGCGCAGGCTCGAAGGCCGGATCAACATGGAGCCACGCGTCGGGAGCACCCTCGCTCCCCTGCCTCGGCGCCTCCTCCTTCGACTGGAGCGCGGAGCGAATGTGACCGATGAGTCGGAGTCGATCAGGAATGTGTTCCATGAGGCAGCTACAAATTGGTAATTGGTAATTGGTAATTTCAGATGGAAGATTTCAGATTGACGATTTAACTGCAACGGCCAACGGCTAACAGCGACTTACAGCTTATGGCATACGGCACTCCTCCAACCGGCTCACCTCGCCATCGCGTACTCACTCTTCAGGCCACCTACTACATCTTCACGGGCCTCTGGCCCCTGGTTCACTTTTCCAGTTTCGAGCTGGTAACCGGCCCCAAGACCGATGACTGGCTGGTCCGGATGGTGGGGCTGCTTGTCGTGTTGATCGGGGGGACACTGGCCGTGGCGGTCAGGCGCGATGCCGTTCATACGCTGGAGATCACCGTCCTCGCTGGGGGAGCGACCCTGGCCTTCCCGTTGATTGATATCTGGTACGCCTTGAGCGGGCGCATCTCCCGCATTTACCTGGCCGATGCGGTACTCGAGTTAGCGATCCTGGCGGCCCTGATCCTCACCAGCCGTTCGCGACCCGAGCACTCGAAGGCGCCGAAACCGTAGTCCTTTTGTCCAATGTCGGCGAACCGGAGGAATTGCCAGCGTGGTCCGCGCGAATCACGACTCTCGCCGGGAGGACACCATGAACGGAGCGCGCATGCTCTTGACCGACGTCCTTTCTCGAGGCTGGTGGCACCTGCTGCTGCGCGGACTCGCCGCTATTGCCTTCGCCATACTCACCTGGTTCCGTCCGGGCATCTCCCTTACCGCGCTGGTGCTGCTCTTCGGCGCGTACGCGCTGGTGGACGGAGTGCTCGCCGTGTGGACTGCGATTGCCGGCCGGAAGATCTACGACGGCTGGTGGGTGCTGCTGCTGATCGGGCTGATCGGGGTGGCGGTCGGAATCATGACCTTCATGACCCCGGGGATCACGGCACTCGCCCTTCTCTACTACATCGCCTTCTGGGCGATTTTCCGCGGGATTCTCGAGATCTCGACGGCAATCCGGCTGCGAAAGGAGATCGAGGGTGAATGGCTGCTTATCCTGGGAGGCGTGGCGTCGGTGGTATTCGGCGTGCTCCTCCTCGCCCGTCCCGGCGCCGGCGCCCTTGCGGTGATCACTCTGATTGCGGTCTATGCCTTAGTCGTAGGAATTACCCTGGTCATCCTCGCCTTCAAGGTGCGGGGACTGGGCTCGCGGTTGGCAGGAGCATGATTGGGAATTGAAGATTGAAGATTTCAGATTGATGATTGAACCGCCCTCGGCTTTGCCATCAGCCGCAGTTCAAATCTTCAATCTGCAATCTTCAATCTGCAATTACGCATAAGCCGGCACCCCAAGTCCGCCTCCGCCATCCGGCGGCGCACCGAAGTACTCGAGACTGCACCCGAGTTCTTCGCAGACATATCGCATTTCCTTGATCCACGAATCGCACAGGGCGGGGGTGACCACCGTGGAACCGGTGATCGCCGCCACATTCCATTTGCCTTCCTTAGGGAGGACATCCACCTCACTCCAGCCAAGGCCCTTATCCAGCAGGTACGTGCGCACCGTATTGGCGACTAGCTGGTCCGGCGCCCGATAGGCGGTTGTGAGTACGCAGCCCGGAAAATTCTCCGCGCCGCAGGGGCCGCACAGGGTGCCGACGAGTCGGCGTACCTCGGTCCAATGGCGTTCGTTCTCGCGTATCTGACCCATCTGGCGATAGTGCCTGGACGCGGCCATCAGACACACGATCAGGACCCCGACCACGGTCAAGGAGATGAGTAGCGAGATATTCGGTTCCGGAATAGCCAGCCGGGGTGGCGCAGATCGCCGTCGCCGGACCCGCGAAACGGGGCGGGAGAGGAAAATCCCCCCGCCCCGTTTGTGATCGGCGGAGATGGCCCTGCCGACTGGACGTGATTTGCGCAAACGGTGCCACCTTATGGAACGCGGAGAGGGCAGTCAAGTTGCCCATGAGGGCAACACGAGTGATTTTCCGACCTCCATGAGCCCGCAACTTTACCGGATCGAACGGCTGACACCCCCGGTTTCGGACGCCGATCTTCGCGGGCTTGCCGAGCTACTGGTAGACGCGGTGTCCTCCGGTGCCGCGGTAAGCTTCCTCCCGCCGCTCACCGTCGAGCAGGCCGAGGCCTGGTGGCGGAAGGCCACCGAGACCGCCGACCGCAAGACCGTTTTTCTTGTGGCCCGGGATGCCCTGGGCATCGTCGGGACGGTTCAGGTCCACCCATCCTGGGCACCCAACCAGCCCCACCGGGCCGACATTGCCAAGCTCGTGGTCCATCGCCGGAGCCGGCGCACCGGGCTGGGATCCCAGCTGATGCAAGCCATCGAAGCCGAAGCCCGCCGGGCTGGATTCACTCTTCTCACCCTCGATACCAAGCAAGGCGATGGCGCGGAGCAGCTCTACCGCAGGGGTGGCTGGACTGAAGTGGGAGTGATTCCGAAGTACGCACTCAATCCCGATGGAACCATGCATGCGACGGTTGTGTTCTATAAGGACGTCGGTGGTCGTGAGTCATGACCCACGACCCACGACCCACGACCTCAATGCGCACCGTCCTCCTCACCACCCTCGCTCTCATCGCCTTCGCCGCCAATTCCCTGCTCTGCCGTCTGGCGCTCAGAGGCCAGGCCATCGATCCCGCGACCTTTTCGGCCATTCGGATCGTTTCCGGCGCCCTGATACTCGGCTTCCTCGTCCGTTGGCCGAGCGGCGCACCTCCGAAGCCGGGCGCCTCGAGCTGGACGTCTGCCGGTCTCCTCTTTCTTTATGCTGCGCCGTTTTCCTTCGCCTACCTGCATCTGAGCGCGGGGACCGGCGCGCTGCTGCTCTTTGCCTCGGTGCAGGTGACGATGGTGCTGGCCGCGCTGGTGCGGGGAGAGCGTCCCCGGCCCATCCAATGGGTCGGGCTGACCGTTGCTATTGCAGGATTGGTCTACCTCGTTCTTCCCGGCCTCGCGGCCCCCGATCCGTTCAGCGCCGCCCTCATGCTTCTCGCAGGCATTGCCTGGGGCCTTTACTCCCTGCGCGGGCGAAGCACCACGGCGCCACTCGCCCAGACCGCCGGCAACTTCGCTCGCGCCATGCCGATGGCGCTCGTTCTCTGTCTCGTCGCCTGGCCGGTGCCGTCGCTCAAAGCGAGCGGAGTTCTTTGGGCGGTGCTCTCGGGGGCCATCGCCTCGGGTATCGGGTACGCTCTCTGGTACGCCGCACTTCGTCACCTCACGGCCATGACGGCGGCGATCGTACAACTCGCCGTGCCGATACTCGCCGGAGCGGGAGGAGTACTCCTGCTGCGAGAAGTGCTCACCATTCGGCTGGCCGTTGCCGCGGTGCTAGTTCTAGGAGGTATTAGCATGGCCATCCTTGGCCGCCCGCGCGCTGACGCCTGCCAACGGCCGAACTAGCTTTCGGCGAAGGAGTGAGAGGGTAGTTTCCTTCGAGAGGTGACCTACGTGAGCCAACTGCAAGCCTTGTCGCTTCTCCCCTTCGTTCCCAGCGGCACCCGCTACGAGGAGACTCGCCGTCTCTTCGTCGATCTGGGCTTCGAAGAACTCTGGGAGAACTCCGGCTACGCCGGCTTCCGTAATGGTGCAGCGCAGTTCATCCTGCAGCGATTCGAGGAGAAGACCTTTGCCGAGAACTTCATGGTCCGGCTCAACGTCCCGAATCTCGATGCCTGGTGGCACACCGTTTCGGCAATGAACCTCGACCAGAAGTACCCGGGTCTTCGACTCGCTCCACCGACCGACTATCCCTGGGGACGAGAGGTGAACTTCATTGACCTCGCCGGCGTGTGCTGGCACGTGGGACAGGGGGATTGAGGGATTGAGGGATTGATAGATTGAGGGATGTGAGGATGTTTGGATGTATCCTGATCGATAGAGCGTCGGGAGAAGAACACATCCCTCAATCCCAACATCCCTCAATCCTCAATCCCAACATCCCTCAATCCCAAGGTGCCGAGTACCATCTTCGGCGACGTGTCGATCGCGGATTTCGCGCGCTTCCAGGAGCTGCACGTGCGGCATCATCAGCCGCAGCTGAAGATTTCAGATTGAAAATTTCAGATTGAAGCCTGACTGTGCCCTGCCCTCAAACCTTCAATCTGAAATCTTCAACCTTTAATCGCCCAAGCCTACTTCTGCTTTACCAGCGTCGCCAACAGCTCCGCCAGACGGTCGAGCGTCTCCTCGGCGCCTGCCACCATGCCTGAGTTGAGCGTTTCGTCGCGCGCGTGCTGGGAGGGGAAGTACATGGTCTCCACCAGCGTCGTCTTCCCGCCGTTGTCGAGGAAGACATCCTGTACCAACCCGCCGGGATCCCGGAAGCCGTCCACGTCATACATGAAGGTGTAGACCAGCCGCTCGGGGGGGACGATTTCGCGGTACTCCCCGCGGAAGGGGTGTTCGGAACCGTTGGCGTTGCGCGTGACGTAGCGCCATGCCCCGCCTGGACGCAGGTCAACCTCGCATACGGTCAGCGTGGAGCCGGAGCGACCCCACCACAGTCTCAAGTGCTCAGGCTTGACGAAGGCCTCGAAGACCAGGCTCCGCTGGGCATTGAACTCGCGGGTGAGGACGATCTCTTTCTCCGATGGGAGCGTCACTTTGATGGAAGTAGTGTTGCCGGCGGTCATGGTCCCCGTTGCCTCTCTTTCAGGTCCTGAAGGTACTGGTCGAGACGGTCGAAGCTCTCGGACCGGAGCTGAGTGAAGCTCGTCACCCAATCGTGAATCGGCTTAAGTCCCTCGTCCTGCAAAGTGTAGAGCCGCTGCTGTCCCGCCCCCCGCACGTGGACCAGCCCAACCTCTTTCAATACCCGCAGGTGCTTTGAAGCCTGAGGCTGCCGGACTCGAAGCGACCGCGCCAGTTCATTCACCGAGCGTTCCCCACCCTTCAGAAGGTTGAGGATCTGGCGGCGCCGAGGCTCGGCGACGGCGTTGAAGACATCGGAGGTGGTTGCGGCTCGAGCCATGGGTCAAGTATATTCCCATATCGGCATATGTCAAGAAACCCGATTCTGGCGACCGAAAACCTTTCGCGGAGACCTCCCATGGGCACGCTCGTGGTCAAACTGAGCCTCACTCTCGACGGCGTGACCCAGGCACCGGGCCGACCCGACGAGGACACCCGCGACGGTTTTGCCCACGGCGGATGGGCCACCCCCTACTTCGACGCAGTGATGGGCAAGGCTGCGGCGGAAGGAATGGCGAAGAAGGCGTCCCTGCTTTTCGGTCGGCGAACCTATGAGGACTTCTACAAGGTCTGGCCCAATCGCGGGAACAATCCCTTCACCCAGGTCCTCAACAATTCTCGGAAATACGTCGTGTCAACCACGCTCGAGGATCCCCTGCCCTGGCAGAACTCCACGCTTCTCAAAGGCGACGCCGCCGTCACTGTTGCCCGGCTCAAGAAAGAGCGCGAGGATCTGGTCGTCCTGGGCAGTGTGGCGCTGGTCCAGTCCCTGATGCGACTTAACCTGGTGGATGAATACGCGCTTGCGATTCACCCGCTGGTCCTGGGATCGGGTCTGAGACTCTTTCCGGAAGGCGTTCCTTACAAAGCGCTGAAACTGACGGACAGCAAGACAACGACAACCGGGGTCGTCCTGACGAGCTATCGTCCGGCCCCCTGAAACAAGCAGGTCAGGCCAGCGGCCTAGCGCCACCGCGCTAGATTAGGGGCCATGACGACCTGCATGCGCCTCTACCTTGCTCACCAGTCCGACTTCTACGCCTTTACCAAGGCTCCGCGGACCCTCGGGATCTGGCTGCATTCCCCTCACCCCTCCCGCGAAGTGTCCCTGCAGGACGCCTGGCAGGACCTCGACGCCTTGTTGAGCAGCTCCGCCGTTCCGTCGCCTTTGCGTCCTGCGGCCGCGGACTGGACTTACCCCACCGCGGCCGATCAGGGAGGGCACGCGATATCCGCCGCCAGTGCCGAGCGGCTGCTCCACTCGATCCAGCAGGTTGATCGGGAACAAGTCGCGTCCTACGTCGAACAACGGAGTACCGAGCTTACTCCCGAGGAGCTGAACAGCGGGACCGAGCGACTCCTCGCCTACCTGACCCGCCTGCGCGAAGCATGCGAGTTGGCAGTGAGCAAAGGCTACGGCATCTTCATGGCTCTCTGGGAAGAGTCTGCGCCCAAGGCCAGCTGACCCGCGCCCTATTGCCATCAGAAAAGCAATCGCAATGCCGCCCGATCAACTGGAGCGCCTGAATTCCGAGCTCGCCGGCCGTTACGCGATCGAGCGGGAACTCGCGCAGGGCGGAATGGCGACGGTCTACCTCGCGGACGACTTGCGCCATCACCGCAAGGTCGCGGTCAAGGTGTTGCGCCCGGAACTGGCGTCGGTCCTGGGGCCCGATCGCTTCGCCCGGGAGATCGCCATCGCCGCGCGGCTCAACCATCCTCACATTCTTGCCTTGTACGACTCGGGTGCCGTGGGCGGGCACCTCTTCTATGTCATGCCCTACATCCGGGGCGAGTCGCTGCGTCAGAAGCTTGAGCGGGAAAAGCAGCTCGACCTGGGTGAGGCGCTCGCGATCATTCGGCAGGTCGCCTCGGCGCTGGATTACGCCCACGCTCAGCACCTGGTGCACCGGGACATCAAGCCGGAGAACATCCTTCTCTATGAAGGCGAGGCGATGGTGGCCGACTTCGGCATCGCGCTCGCGCCGAGCAACGCCCCGGCCGACCGGCTCACCACCAATGGACTGGCCCTGGGGACTCCGCACTACATGAGTCCGGAGCAGGCGGTCGGGGAGTCGAACCTGGACGCCCGCAGCGATGTCTACTCCGTAGCCTGCGTGTTGTACGAGCTGCTCACCGGCGAGCCGCCCTACACCGGAGCCACGGCGCACGCGGTCATCGCAAAGCGCTTCACCGATCCCATACCCTCCGCGCGGAGGCTCCGACCGGCAGTGTCGCTCGCGGTCGATCAGGCGCTCACCAAGGCATTGTCTCGGATACCCAGTGATCGGTTCACCAGTTGTGGGGCCTTCGTCGAAGCGTTGACCCGTCCAGCCGGACGGGAGACCAGGACGGCTTCCGTCGCCGTGTTGCCGTTTCTGAACCTGAGCCCCGATCCAGCCAACGATTTCTTCGCCGACGGAATCACGGAGGATGTGATCGCCCAACTCTCGAAGATCCGCTCGCTCAAGGTGATCTCCCGGAGTTCGGCGATGCGGTTCAAGAAGCGGGAGCAGAGCTTGCAGGAGATCGGAGCGATCCTGGGTGTCGCGACTCTACTCGACGGCAGCGTCCGGCGCGCCGGGGACCAGGTCCGGATCGTCGCCCAGCTGATCGACGCCGAAGCCGATCGTCATCTCTGGAGCGAGACTTACGACCGGCGGATGACTGACATCTTCGCGATTCAGACCGATGTCGCTCTGCACATCGCCTCGGCGCTGCAGGCCGAGTTGTCTCCGGAGGAAAGAACCCGGATCCGGCGCGAGCCGACCGACAACCTCCTGGCGTACCAGCTCTACCTCCAGGGCCGCTACTGCTACACTCGCTATACCGAGGACTGGATCCGGAAGGGCATCGAGTACTATCGCCAGGCGATCGCGGCAGATCCCGATTACGCCCTCGCTCACACGGGCATCGCCCTCGCCTTTGCCGAGCTGGCGGCGGGACAGGGCGGCGGCTCGATGCGACCGGACCTCGCCTACGAAGAGGCCATGGCCTCGGTCACCAAGGCCCTCGCTTTGGATTACGAATTGGGCGAAGCTCACTCGGTGCTTGCCCTCCTCCGCTTCTCCCACGACTTCGACTGGGCCGGCGCCGAGGGGGAGTTCAAGCTGGCGCTGGAGCTGAGCCCGGGCGGCGCCGACATTCATGACCACTATGGGTGGATGTGCGCCGCACTCGAGCGATACGACGAGGCGCTCGAGCTGGTGCAGCGGGCCCAGGAGCTGGATCCCCTGACCCACCGGGCTGACGTCGCCTCCACCTTGCTCCGGGCCGGACGCCACGAGGAGGCCTTGCAGGCGGCGTTGCGGGCAGTCGAGTTCGAGCCCGATTATCCGCGGGGGCGTTCAACGCTGGGCTGGGCGTACATGAAGTTGGGAAAAGTCGACGAGGGGCTGAGCAACCTGCTGAAAGCCGTGAAGCTCAACACCGGCAACACGCTCTATCTCGCCCAGCTGGGGGAGGCGTACGGAATTGCCGGGAAGACCGATGAGGCCCGCGAGGTGCTGCGGCAGCTGGAGGAGATGGGCCGGCAGCGATACGTCTCACCCTACCATCTGGCCTATGTCTACACCGGCCTGGGAGAGAATGACCGGGCGATGGATTTCCTGGAGCGGGCCCATGCGGAGCGGGCCGGCAGCGTGTATGGGATCAAGGGGTCGTTCTTGTTCACCAGCCTGCGATCGCATCCGAGATTCAAAGCCCTGCTCGCCAAGATGAATCTGGCCTGACCGCTCTTGAGGATTCCGATGACGTCCGCAGGTCCCCGATCGCGCTCGTCGAGGAGATCTCCGTGGCCGAAGCCGTCGCGCTCCTGATCCTTGGTCTCCTGGTCCTGCTGTTGTTCGTCCACCGGATGTCAAAGGGTCCGATCCCGATTGAGGAGTCTGACACTTCCCTTAATTGGAGGGAAATTGCGGGCATTGTCCTCACACCGGTGGTCCTCGTGGCAGCCATTCTGCTCGCGGTCGGGTTCGGTTGGGATGGTCAGGTGGCTTTCACGACGGTGTTCGGCATTGCCCTCATAGTGGCTACGGCAATCCGATTCTGGCCGTTCTGGGATCACTCTGCCGCCCTGACCCTTCGCTGGTTGATTGGTGACCGAGCCACCACGTTCGCCTATATCGCCATCGGACTCGGCTTCCTCTACTTCGGCTACCGACGCGGCGTCACGATTGACCGATTTGCGCACGAGTGCACGTCACTGCTGGCCGCGGCCCACGATAGCCACCAGAGGCTAGAGGTCCTGGAGCATGAGTACCGGGGGACCGGTGGGATCTTCGCGGCAGGAGGTCTGACCTGTGGACGGCTCGCTGAGCGGGGGAAGTTGTGAAATCCCCGATGCAGGCAATCGTGGTCCAGGCATTCGGTGACCCCAGCGTCCTGACGCTGGGTTCCCACCCTATTCCCGACCCCGGGCCGGGCGAAGTGCTCGTTCGCATCGAGGCGGTCGGCGTCAACTTCACCGAAACCGAGAAGCGCCGCGGCGTCTACAATCCACCGGCTCTGCCCTGGATCCCGGGCGATGAAGGCGCCGGCGTGGTCGAAGCAACCGGTCCGGGCGTTGAGCGGTCGTGGACCGGACGTCGTGTCGCCTTCTGGGCCCCGCGTACTAGCGGGACCTACGCCCAGTATGCTGTGGCCCCGATCAACTCGTTGTTCTCCTTGCTGGATCAGGTCGAGTTCCCGATCGCCGCTGCACTCCCCACGCAGGGCCTTACCGCCTACGGATTGGCCAACGCCGCAACGGAGCTGACCCGCGGGCAGAGCGCGTTGGTGCACGCGGCAGCGGGCGGTGTCGGTTCCTTGCTGGTTCAACTGCTGGTGCGCCGAGGGGTGCGGGTGTTCGGGACCACGTCGAACGCGGCAAAGCAGGAACTGGTGGGAGAGCTGGGAGCCACACCCTTACCCTACGGCCCGGATCTGCCGCAACTGCTCCGGACCGCCAACGGGGGGCGGGGCGTGGATGCAGTATTCGACTCGGTCGGTCGTGCGACCCAGGCCGACAGCCTCGCGTCGCTTGCATTGTACGGCCAGCTCGTCTTTTTCGGTGAATCCAGCGGCTCTCCGGCCTCGATCCATCCCGACGAGCTTTATGGCCTGAACCTACGAGTCAGCAGTTTCTGGCTGGCAGCGGATCCTCCGGAGCGATGGGAGACGGCCCGTCGCGAGCTGCAGGAATGGGTGGTGTCGGGGCAGCTCCGGGTTACCCTGGGGCAGATTTTCCCCTTAGCCCAGGCAGCCGACGCGCACCGCCGGCTCGAGCAACGGCAGACTCACGGCAAGTTGATTCTGCTTCCCGCGGCGTAAGAAACGTACCCCCTGCCCGCGATCACCCGACAGGCCGACCGGAATCCGCTTAATGCCCAGCCGCAAGAAGCGACGGAGTAGCGCACCAGACTCCATCGGCAAGCCAGCTCCGACGCCGTCTTACCGGAGACTGGGCGAGCCGGACCTTCTCGCCATCGTAGCGGCGGTGCTTTGCGGTGTGCACGCGTGGCTCGCAGGCTTCGCCCTCAATCCCGACGGCGTTTCGTATCTCGATCTGGCGAACCGGGTCGCTTTGGGCGACTGGGCGTCGCTGGTCCAGGGATACTGGTCGCCATTCTACCCTGCCCTGATCGGCATCCTCTCAAGGCTCACCGGACACGATCCGACCGCGCTGGTTGCACTCGCCCATGCGATCAACGGAGCCGCTGCCATCGCGGCGATCGGCCTGCTCTGGTGGTGGAGCCGCGACATCGAACGTCCTCATCTGACTCGCGCGATGATGGCCACCATCCTGCTCGTCAGCGCCGGGTTGCCGCGCATCGAAGCGGTAACACCCGATCTCCTCCTGCTCGGTTTGATGACATGGATCGGCTACGAGCTATTGGTGGGGCGCGGCGAGCGGTGGCTCCTGACCGGGCTTCTGCTCGGCCTCGCCTTCTTGGTAAAAACCAGCAGCTGGCCCTGGCTTCTGCTTTCGATTCCGCTTCGCCTCGGGGCAGCCGAAGATCCCGGAAGCCGCCGAGCGGTGCTCCAGTCCGCGGCGGTGTGCGCCGTCGTCATGCTAGCGTGGATCCTTCCGCTGAGTGCCAAGGCGGGACAATTCACGATGGGGTCAGCCGGTCGGCTCAATCGCTGCTGGTACCTCGATGCCTGTGACTCGCGAACTCCTGACACCCACACCGGCAACCACACCGCGTATCACCGGCTGGCTGGCGATTCGACTCAGCGAGTCGTCTGGGCCGAATTTCCCACACCGGATCTGTGGACCTATACGCCGTGGTCGGATCCGACAGGCTGGGACGCGGGAGTCGTCACCCAAACCTCGAGCCCGCCGAGCGTCGGCGAATTAATCGCCTACTGGGGAAGACAGGCGCGCAATTCCTTTGGACTCTGGCTCGCGCCGGTTCTGCTCGGCGTCCTGGTGCCATGGAGTTTGCTCAACTGGAGACCCGAAACACGACGACAACTTTTGAAGAACCGATCGGTCCTGACCGTGGCCATCCTGGGACTGGCCGGGATCTTCCAGTTTGTGCTGATCCATTCCGAGCCCCGCTTGATCGCCCCATTCGGGTTGTTATTTGCCCTGGCAGTGCTGCACGCTCTCTCGGGAGGAGGAACATCGGTTGAGCGCTTTCCTCCCCTCGTGCGACAGGTACTCTCAATTCTTGGCCTTCTCGTGGCCGCAGGATTCGCCGTGCCTCGGCTCAGGGAAGGCTTCACGTCGAGGCCCCGGATCAACCGGGTCATCGCTTCGCTTGCTTTCACCAACTCGACCCTCGCCGCCAACGGAAAGTCCCAGGCGCACCTGGTGATCCTGGGGCCCGCATTGCCGGTGGAAGCTGCGGCATTCCTGTCCGGGGCGCGCATCGTTGCGCAGCTGCTGCCCGCTTCGGTCGGGGTCGTCACGGCGATGTCACCGGATCAGCAACGCGCCGCGCTGACGACGATGTTTGGAGGTAAGGCGCAGGTCGCCTGGTTGACGACGCCGGGTGGTGGAGTAAGCATGGTGATGATTCCGCCGGAATAGTTTCGCTGTTCGACAACCGATCATTCGCGTGCAGCGGGAAGGAAAGACCATGAGAGCGAAGACGACGGACGGGCAGGAATTCGACCTGAAACAGGATCTACTCGATGGCCTGAAGATGCGCATGCGAGGCCAGCTGCTGTTCCCTGGCGAGCCCGGTTACGACGACTCTCGTACCGTCTGGAACGGGATGATCGACCGGCGGCCCGCCGCTGTTGCGCGCTGCCTCGGCACGTCCGACGTGATCGAGTGCGTGAAGCTGGCGGCGGCGAATGACCTCCTGCTCTGCATCAAGAGCGGGGGCCATAATATCGCCGGGCTGGCTTGCGCCGACGGCGGCCTGATGCTGGACCTCTCAGCCATGCGCGGAGTTTGGGTCGATACCCGGAGAAAGATCGCGCACGCCCAGGGCGGCTGTCTCCTGGGTGATGTTGATCGGGAAACCCAGCTGCACGGCCTGGCCGCTGTGCTGGGCTTCGTTTCTCTCACCGGAGTCGCGGGGCTCACACTTGGTGGAGGGTTCGGGTACCTCACCCGGCGCTGGGGCTGGACCGCGGACAATGTGGTCGGCATGGACCTGGTGACCGCCGACGGCCGAGTGGTGCGCGCCAGCAGCGAGGAAAATCAGGATTTGTTCTGGGGACTGCGCGGCGGAGGGGGCAATTTCGGCGTCGTCACCGGAATCGACTACACCCTTTACCCGGTCGGTCCCGAAATCGTGGGCGGCATCGTGGCCTGGCCGGCAAGCGATGCACCGAAGGTCCTCGAGCTGTTTCGCTCTCTCGTGGAAGACGCCCCTCCCGAACTGACCCTCGTTGCCCTGATGCGGCCGGCACCGGCGGCGCCCTGGCTCCCCAAAGAGTGGCACGGGAAGCCGATCGTGGCCCTGCTCGCCTGCTACAGCGGAAAGCCGGAAGAAGGCGAGAAGGTCGTCGCTCCAATCAAGGCCTTCGGAACTCCGCTGGGCGATGTGCTGGTGCGGCGCCCTTACGCCCAGCTGCAGACCCTGTTTGATGCGGCCAATCCCAAGGGGCGGCGCTACTATTGGAAGAGCGAATACATGGCCCGCATCGAACCCGCCTTATGCGAGAAGGCGATTGAACATGCCGCCGCCATCAAGTCACCGCATTCGGCCGTCATTCTGTTTCAGATCAAGGGTGCCCTGAACCGACTCAGCGACGAGCACTCGCCGGCGGGCAATCGTGATGCCTGTTACGTGCTCAACCTGGCCGGTGCCTGGGAGAAGGCGGAGGAAGACGAATCTCACATCGCCTGGGCTCGCCTGGCGTGGAACGACATGAAGCGCTTCGGGACCGGCGGCAACTACATCAACTTCCTCACCGAAGACGAAAGTCAGGAGCGAGTCGACGCAGCGCTGGGCAAGTCCATCCGGCGGCTTGGCGAGGTCAAGAGCAAGTGGGACGCGAAGAACATCTTTCGGACCAACCGCAACATCAGGCCCGCCTGAGGCCCATGTCATGCGCCGTTATGAACTCGCCTCGGTCGTCTTTACGATCATCGCTACAGACCACCGACCAGGTCCCTGATGCAGTATCTCGTCATCGAGCGGTTCCACAAAGGCGACCCCGCCCCAGTCTACCAACGCTTCCGCGAGCGCGGCCGCATGGCCCCGCCCGAACTCGCCCATGTTGGAAGCTGGATCACCGAAGATCTGACCACCTGTTACCAGATCATGGAATGCGATGACCGCGGCCTGCTCGATCAATGGATGGCCAACTGGGAGGACATCGTAGACTTCGAGGTGTTGCCGGTTTTGACTTCAGCAGAGGTGCAGGAGCGGCTTGACCAGAGGTCGTAAGTCGTGGGTGACAGGTCATGAGGCCCACGACTCAGGACTCAATTGACCTTGGAAAGAATAGGATGTGAATCAGGAGCAGCAGCCAGTGCAGAAGCTGAGTGAGACGCTACGGCGCCGCCTGACCACCCAGGGATTTGCCTGCGAGGTCGAACTGGTGGGCCAGATGGCGCCCTGGCTGCGCTGGACTCCGGCGCTCGGCGCGATCTGGATTGCGGCTGGAACTACCGCGCGATCCCCCGCAATTCTCTGGTCGTTCTCGCTCTGTGCAGCGGCTGGGTCCATGGGCTGGCATCCATTCGATGCGCTCTTCAACTACGGAGTGCGCCATCTACTCGATGTCCCCCAACTCCCCACCAACCCCGTCCCACGCCGGTTCGCCATGGCACTCGCCGCCATCTTCAGTGCCGCCACGGGGCTGCTCTTCTACTGGCATCTCGACACGGCCGGCCTGGCGGCCGGAGCCTTGATGGCCCTCGGCGCCATCACTGTGGCGACGACCCAATTCTGCGCCGGTTCCTGGATCTGGCACCAGCTGGGCCTGGGCCGAGGTTCCCGGGCCGGGTGAGGGAGGAGGCGGCGGGGACTCCCCCCAGCCGCCTCCGGCGAAGGACTAGCGCCGCTTTTCCCCATTCCCCACCGATAACGCCTGAGGATTCACCTGATCCATCGCGATCTGACTCAGCAGTTTATCGGCCTCCTCCTCCTCGCCGAGCGTCTCCTCGAGCAGGTCGGCGACATCATCGAGGCCCAGCAGGGAGGCCATGGTCTTCGCGGTGCCGTATCCGGAGATCTCGTAATGTTCCACCCGTTGGGCGGCGGCGATCAGACCGGCGTCCTTTACCACGGCCTCTCCTTCCTCTTCGATCGTTTCCTTCCCCTCCTCGATAAGTCCTTCCATGCCTTTGCAGCGCTTCCCCCGGCTCGAGGCGTTGAGATGCTCGAAGCACTGTTCCAGCCGCGAGACATGGTTCTGGGTCTGGTCTAAATGATCAGTGATCGCCTGTACCAGCTCGGGGGTGGTCGCGGCCTTGGCCATCTTCGGCAGCGCCTGGACCAGCTGCTTCTCCGCGCTGTAGAGATCCTTGAGTTGTTCTATGAATAGGTCCTGCATGGTGGCAAGTGCCATTGTTGAGCTCCCGGTGTGTCGTGAGTGTTGTCCGATCGGGAGGTCACCCTGACGCGGGGCGCAGGCCTCCCCACGGGATCTTGGGCGAGGCGCATGGCATCCCTTTACAGCGGATCGCTCGAACCGCGGCGAGTACAACGCAAAAGGCGTGTCGCTTGTCCTCCCCGTTGGAGGTGCGATCACGCCTTCATCTCGAGGCACCGTTGGCCTCGCGACAAGGGGACCGGCCCGAACGCCGATCCTCTGGACAACAAGCTAAGCGCCGCCTCCTCCGGCGCAAGCCCTTTCCTGGCGCCCGGGGTGATCTCCTCCGAGCATTCCTTGTGCGATCGAATCTCGCCCCTCACCTTATGCCGAGCGATCGGATTGGGAACCAGAATCCGTTTCGGCTGATCATGCCAGCCAGGAGGGATACCGTGCACATCGTCCGGCAGGATCAGCTTCCGTTCGTGGGGATGTCACATCAGTTCGTAGGGGCGGAGAACGGCGACGTCGCGATTTCGGCCTACCTCGTTAACGCCCCGCCGGGGCGGGGACCACGGCTGCATCGTCACCCGTATGACAAGGTCGTGTTCGTGAGGGAGGGATGGGCTCGCTGGACCGTCGACGGCAAGGACCATCAGGCAGGACCGGGAGATATCCTGGTCGTCAAAGCGGGCGAGGTTCATACCTTCATCAACATCGGTGAGACTGCGCTCGTCCAGTGCGACGTCCACCTGAGCCCGCACTTCGTGCAGGAAAATCTGGAATAGCGGTTTCTTTCGACACCTCTCGGCATCGAGGTCCATCAATTTTCAATTTGCAATTGTCAATTTGCAAATCTTAATCTTCAACTTGGCATCTTCAATCTTCAATCTCACCTTGCCGGGGGACCCGTGATCTTCGACCTTGCAACCTTCACCCTGATCCATACCGTCTTGAGCATGATCGGCATCTTCGCCGGCCTGGTCGTGGTGGGCGGTTTCATGTCAGGGAAGCAGCTCGACGGGTGGATCGGACTCTATCTGGTCACGACGTTTCTCACCAATCTCACCGGCTTCGGCTTTCCGTTTGTTGTTTTGATGCCCTCCCACATCCTGGGCGCCCTCTCCCTCATCATTCTCCCCGTTGCCGCAATCGCGCGGTACCTGAAGCACCTGGCCGGAGGGTGGCGCAAGACCTTCGTCATTACCTCGGTCGTTGCACTCTACTTCAATGTGTTCGTGCTCATGGTGCAGCTGTTCCGGAAAGTCCCAGCGATGATCTCGCTGGCGCCGACTCAGAAAGAGCCTCCCTTCGTGGTGACCCAGCTCCTGATACTCGTAATCTTCATTCTCTTGGGGAAAGCGGCGGTCCGGGGATTCACGGCTCCCTGAGTCTGAACTAAGCTCAAGGAACTAGATCCAACTGCCCGGGCGATCGGCCTTCTGTCCCCCTTCCCCCGCCGAGTCCATGTCGCATGCCGATTTCCTGCCGTATCAACCACTTCCGCCGGGTCGTTCTCGCCGCCGGTCATGGAACCCTGAACGACCAGGACGTGTTCACATACCAGAAGACCGTCTGGTCCCGGAAGGACATTGCCGGCTACGACGAGCTGATGGATATGACGGAGGTCCAGAAGATTGTTCCGCCATCCACCGCTCGGATTCGCCAATTGGCGGAGGTGGCCTCGAAGATGGAATCGAGCAACTCGGCCTCGAAATTCGCCATTCTGGCGCCCACCGACGAAGCCTACGGATATGGCCGCATGTTCAAGGCCTTCCGCGCCTACCAGGATGGCGAGACCCGCAATGTCGAGGTGTTCAGGACGAAGCAGGAAGTGATGGGCTTCCTGGGCCTGGCGGGCCTGACATGGGAACAGATTATCCAGGAATCCGTATAGGCTTTCGGCCCCGATGGAAGGACGCTCCATGAGCAACCCAGTCGCCCCTCCGGTTGATTGCGACCAGCAACACCCCGTCCTGATGGTGACCGATGTCCTGGCCGCGGTGGATTTCTATACCACCAAGCTCGCCTTTACTCTGGGGTTCACCTGGGGAGATCCACCGACCTTCGCCGGTGTGAACCTCGACAAGGTGCAACTCTTCTTGAACAAGGGCACACCGGCCCCAGAGGGGTGCGAGGTGTACTTCCGGATCGGCGCCGCCGACGAGCTCTATGAATTCCAGCGAGCGCGTGGCGTCGAGATCGTGGGACCACCCGGCGACCGTTCCTACGGGTTGCGAGATTACACCGTTCGTGATCTCCACGGCTATCGCCTGACGTTCGGCCAACCGACCCACAACGATGGCCCTCCGATCGCGATCGAGCGGGTGGATGTTCCTCTGCGCCTCGAACGCCGACTCGCCGCGGTATTGCGGGATCTCGCCGAGTACAAGCACATGAGCTTGAGTAGCTGTGTCGAAGAAACGCTGCTGCACACTTTCACCCCCCTCGGCGACGGCGTCGCGAATCCCCACACCAGGGGTGAGTTGCGACAGATCCAGCGGCTGATGGCGAAGCATGGGATCGACTATGACAGTCATGGCAGTTATAGGTTTGTCGAAAAGGACGCTCGCGAATAGGTCGTAGGTAGTGGGTAGTGGGTGGTGGGCGCGCACGACACGGTGCCGTCTCGTCTAGTGCCGACCACTCACCTCCCCACAACCCACCACCCAATTCCCACAACCCATTTCACATGCACCCCTCCATCACCCCGCTCGCCAGCATTTTCCGCTTCAACACCGAGCTTGTCCTCAACTGCATCGAGGACCTCGACGACGAGCGGGCCCAGGAGCGGGGAGATCCGCCGGTCAACAGCATCGCCTTTCTCGTGGCCCATCTGTCCGAGACCCGTCACCTCATCGCGCAGCTCTTGGGGCAGCCACTCCCTTCACCCTTCACACAAGCCTTCAGCAAGGCGCGGACGCTGGATCAGGCGGGGCCGCTTCCTTCCCTCGACGAGCTCCGCGCCCACTGGGAGCGGATCTCGGCGCACATCGCCGTGCACATCGAACGGGTCGACACCGCCCAGCTGGCCCAGTCGTCGTCCCAAAGGCTCCCCGGTTCCGACGGCACTCTGCTCGGCGCCCTGGCATTCCTGGCGCAGCACGAGAGCTACCACCTGGGCCAGATCGGGATACTTCGCCGCCAGCTCGGTTGCTCGCCGATGAGCTATCGCCTGAAACCCCGCGAGCCCAGCCGGGCCGGAGCCTGACACCATGCCTGTGAAAGCATCGGTCTTCGTTGGAACCAGTCTGGATGGGTTCATTGCTCGACCCGATGGCAAGTTCGATTTCCTGCCGGAAGGTGGCGGCGAGGAGCACGGCTACGAGGCATTCATCGCTTCGGTGGATGCTCTGGTCATCGGCCGCAAAACCTACGAGACGGTCCTGGGGTTCAAGGAGTGGTTCTATAAGGAGAAACCTGTCTTCGTCCTCAGTTCCCGACCCCTCGCCCCCGCTCCGGCCGGCGCCCGGGTGGAGCACCTCTCAGGAAATCCGGTCGACATTGTAGCCACACTCGAGGCTCGAGGTTTCAAGCATCTCTACGTGGATGGAGGACAGACCGTTCAACAGTTTCTCGCCGCCGGACTCATCACCAGAATTGTCATCACCCGGGTCCCGGTGGTGATCGGTGTTGGTATTTCGCTCTTTGGCCCTGTCCCCCACGATATCCCGGTGAAGCACGTCTCGACCCGTCAGCTCTCCGGAGGGCTGGTACAGAGCGAGTACGAGGTAGCATGAAAACGACCGCCACCAGGAAGCTCCCTTCTCTCGACGCGGAAACGCAACTCAAGGGGTTCATCGATAAGTTCGAGCCCGCACAGCAGGCTTTGATCCGGGCGGCGCGAAAGGCGCTTCGGAAACGCCTCCCTACCGCCCACGAACTGGTCTACGACAACTACAACTTCTTCGTGATCGGCTACGGCCCGACCGAGAGGCCCTCGGATGCGATCCTCTCGCTAACCGGCGCCGCCAAGGGGGTGGGACTCTGCTTCATCCATGGCGCCAGCCTCCCGGACCCCCAGAAAATCCTGCTGGGATCGGGAAACCAGACGCGCTTCATTCGCGTAGACTCGGTCGAGGTCCTGGCCCGTCCCGCCGTAGAGACGCTCATCAAGGCCGCGATCGCCAAGGCCAGGACGCCTTTACCATCCAAGGGGCGCGGCAGCCTCATCATCCGATCTGTCTCGACCAAACAGAGACCACGCAAGAAAGGTGGCGACGCGTTGAAAGTCCGTAGTCGATAATCGGTGGTGGGTTGTGGGGTAGTACGTGGTGGGGCCTTGACCGATGCCACGCCACAATTGTGACTCCAACCCACCACCGACCACCCACTCTCGGATTCAATTCTCCTTGACCCGTTCTCCTAAGACCCATGCACCTTCTCCTGCTCGCCCTCCTCGCCACCACCACGCAAGCCCCCGGCAAATGGCCACCGGATTCGCTCATCAACACCAAGGTCATTCCCCACAACACGCCGGTCACTCAGGTAGTCGGCACCATGCGCAACTTCACCTCCATGCTGGGGGTTCGTTGCCATACCTGCCACGAGGGGGAAGAAGGGACACCGCTCGAGAAGACCGACTTCGCCAGCGACAAGAAGCGGATGAAGCTGGTGGCGCGACAGATGATGCGGATGGTGGAGGAGATCAACCACCGCCTCGATACGATCCCCGAACGACCGGATTCCACCGTCGTCGTCACCTGCCGCACCTGCCATCGCGGGGTGTCTCGGCCCGAACCGCTTTATCAAGTGATGACCGAAGCTGCGAGCGCCGGCGGGGCCGACTCGAGCATCCGGGCCTATCAGGCGTTGCGACAGAAGTACTTCGGCAGGGACTCCTACGACTTTGGTGAGCAGTCGCTCAACATGGCTGCGTTCAGGCTGGGTCAAGCCGGGAAGTTTGACGACGCCTTTTCCCTGCTCCAGCTCAACGCAGGTTTCTTCCCCGGCTCGTCCGCCATGGCGGTCTTCCAAGGCAACATCTATCTAATGAAGGGCGACACCACCTCAGCCGCGAACGCGTTCCGGGAGGCGATCCAGCGGGATACCGCCAACGGGGAGGCAAAGAGAAGGCTGCAGGATATTGGCGCTAAGCCTTAGCTTTGATGTCCAGCAAATGGGTTGTGGGGAGTGGGTGATGGGTGGTGGGTTGACCTCTCCACCTTGTGCCCACCATCCACTTCCCACCACCTACCACCAATCAACAGCCATTGACCATCAACCATCTCCGCCTTGCTCTCCTGCTCACGACCTCGCCACTCGCGGCTCAGGCGCCCAGCGATCCCGCACCGGATCCCATCCCGCCGCATCAGAGCTTCACCATTGAATCCAAGGTTCTCGCGGAGCGTCGGCTGGTGAATGTGTACACCCCGCCGGGCTATGAGGCAGCGCCCGGCGTCGCCTATCCGGTGCTCTACATGCTGGACGGCGGGCTGGAGGAAGACTTTCCCCACGTCGTGAACACGGTCGATTCGTTGATCAAGATCAAGGTGATTCGCCCGGTCCTGGTCGTGGGGATCGAGAACACCGAACGGCGCCGCGACCTGACGGGGCCGACCACGGTCGCCAAGGACAGTACGATCGCGCCCCACGTGGGCGGTTCGGGCCCCTTTCGCCAGTTCGTCCGGGAAGAGTTCATGCCGGAGGTGAAGGCGCGCTACCGTTGTACCGATGAGACAACGATCGTGGGTGAGTCGCTGGCGGGACTCTGGATCGTGGAGACCTTCCTGCTCGAGCCGAAGCTCTTCCACGGGTACATCGCCCTGGACCCCAGCCTCTGGTGGAACCGGGCGGGGCTGGTGGCTTCCGCGGACTCGAGGCTGAAGAACCTGCAAGGGATCAAGCGGACCCTGTTCCTGTCCTCCGCCGTCGACGAGGACATCGTCGCCAACACGGCGAACCTCGCGGCAACGCTCCAGAAATCCGCGCCGGCTGGTCTCACGCTCTACTACGAGCCAAGACCTGACCTGACGCACATGACGATTTTCCGGGGAGAGGGGCCGAAGGCGTTCGTGACGGTGCTGAAGTAGGCGGTCACTACTGACGCAACCAAACTCTCCTGCGGTCCGTCAGAGAGGCATCCTTTATAGAGGTACAGCCATGTCCAGTCGCGCCAGCGCCTTCATCCTCCTCGCGCTCATAACCACCCCGCTCCGGGCCCAGAACTCCCCCACGAGTGACGAAGCCCAGGTCCGGTCGGTGGTCGAGTCCTACCTGCATGGTCTCAAGTTCAACGATGTCGAGAGCTTGCGTAAGGCGTTCTGGCCCGACGCCAAGCTCTTCTTCGTAGACAAGAAGGGAGGCCTGGGACAGCTCACCCAGTCCCAGTGGTACGCGATGTTCGCCGGGTCGGCGGGGACGGAAGAAAAGGGCGACCTCAAGATCGCTGCCCTCGAGGTCACCCGTGATGTTGCCAGCGTCAAAGTCGTCGAGAACTATCCCGGCTCACGCTATATCGACTACCTCTCCCTGGTCCGCTTCGATGGGACGTGGAAGATCGTGAACAAGATCTACACCTCGGAGAAGACCTAACCCCGCGGTGGGATCAGGACGACCGCTGGCTCTGAAGCTGAAGGTGATAGGTCCCCCCTCCTCCCGACAGTTCGACCACGCCGGCAACGGGCTTGGCACCGGACTCGAGCGCCGCGCCGGCGGGCGGGTTCAAGACCTTACAGGTCGCGATGCAGTCGAGACCACGCCAGTAGAGGGCGCCGTTCTCGTTAGTAACCAGAAGCGCTGCCGAGCCGAGCCAGTGAGCGTCTGGCTGAGTCACCGGGGCGAGGGCGGTGGCGAGGGTGGAGGCACGGTCGGCCGAAGGTAGGCCCAGCGCCTTGATCGAGTTGGCAGCAGCCTGGGCCTCGTCCGAAAGCCGGACCTGTTTGCCCTCGAGCACCGACACCAGGAGCCGTACGCTGTCTCCCGGTTGGAGGCTGAGATCCGTCAGCGGACCTGCACCGATCGCTTCATCGAGATGGATGCTGAGGTGACCGGTGGCCGGCAGGTGAAGACTGGAGGTCTCTGCCCCCGGTCCGAGCACCGAGACGAGGAGGTACGGGGCGTCGTCCGAATCGCCTGATCCAGTGGGCGTGGTGAGTGCGGCCGCGTGGAGGGTCGCGATCGTGAGGTGGACAGCAGCAATTGGAGCATGGGGAGCGGAAGCGGTGCTGAAGAGCAGCAGCGAGCCCAATGCGCCACAGAGCATGACGTTCTTCATTGACATGTGGATTTGGATGTTGAGGTTGTCAACAGTTAACCCTCGCGTGATTGGGGCACGCAAGTCGGCCGAATGCCTACACGCTCGAGGTGACATCCTGAAACAGACAGGGCGTACTCCTATGCACAGGCTTCTCCGAGCAACCGCTGTAGTCTTGTTCCTGCTGGTCGCCCCCGTCCCCGCCCTCTTAGCGCAAAAGGACGAACAAGCCCTGCGCGCCATGGACAGCGCCTGGGCCCGGAGCTATGCCACCCACGACACGGCCCTCGCCATTTCTCTCATGAGCGATCGGATGGTGATGACCAGCACCGACGGTCAGGTCAAGGATAAGGCCATGGAGCTCGAGCACATTCGGCCGGCGCCCGGCCTCGTGATGCATCACTTCAGGACCTCGGATGTGCGAGTAGATCTCTACCAGGGTGTTGCCATCGTCACGGGCCAGGCCGACTGGGCCTTCACTTTCAACGGAAAAGAGAACGCAGTGCGGCGGAGATACACCGCCGTCTACGTACCGGGTGGAACGTTGGGATGGCAACTCGTAGCGTTACAGATGGGCCGGGCTCCTGAGCCGACCCCGCCAAGCTAAATCGGGGTGTGAGACTTCGGATGACGGACAAGGTGAAGGGCATCCCCGAAGGCGCGTCGGTCATCATTCCGAGGCTGGTCTGTCGAGACCCGGCCGCGGCGATCGACTTCTGCATTGGCGCCTTCGATGCGGTCGAACGGGTCCGGAGGCCAGACCCGGATGGTGGGGTGGCGCACGCCATGCTGACGATCGGCCCCGCCATGCTCATGATTGAGCGCGAATGGCCCACTCTCTCGAGCCGGGCACCCGATGCGGATGGAAGCTCGCCGGTCGTCATATTTGTCTATGTCGGGGACGTTGATCAGACCGTATCGCGCGCCGTTGCCCTCGGGGCCAAGCTCTTGATACCGGCCAAGGATCAGTTCTGGGGCGATCGCACTGCGTGGATCCAGGACCCGTCGGGGCATGTATGGACCGTTGCCTCACGGATCGAAGAAACCACTGAGGCGGAACGGACGGATCGGTGGTCGAGACTCCTGACCGATCCGAATTCCTAGCGGCCGATATCCTGATCGCCGAAACCCGACGGCGGATGGCTGGATCCACTCGACCGTTCGTGGTTGCCATTGATGGCCGCGGACCCAGGACTCTGACTCGATTCCGGGTTCGCCCCGGTCAGGGGCGCCTGAGCCGCGCTTGCAGATTCGCCCTGCAGAGAGTAGCTCTTTCTAGTCTCCTTCGGAGAGCGTCGCTCGCTCTGCTGCACATCTCTCGCGTCCATCCCGCGAGGGTCTTAGAGATTCGAGGTGTTCCGATGCTGTGTAATGATTGCAAGACTCAGCAGGCCGTGGAGAGCGAAGGGGCTCCCTTCGATTTCGTCCTGATGGGTACCTCGTACGGGCACCTGTGTGCCGGCTGCGCGCGGGAGCGCATGGATCAGTTCGAGGTTTTCATGCAGCAGGATCTGGAGGGCTCGAGCCACGGCCTGAGCGCCGCCCAGCGCGATGCGATGGTCCGCCAGTATCTCACTCACTCCGGGCTTTCTCAGTGGCAGGCGTTGCTAGGCTCCGAATAGCGAAGGGCAACCATGGCGCACACCACAGCAGAACGCGGCACCGAAGTCAGGATCCTCTCGGCAGTCCCCACCTTCCTCGCCGAAGATGTTGCAGCTACCGCTCGCTGGTACGTGGACAACCTCGGCTTCACTATCGCCGGGAACTTTCCCAAGATTCCGCCTTACGTCTACGCCAGCCTCATGCGGGACGGCGGGGAAATCATGCTGCTCAGTCTCGCCGACTACCGGAAGCCCGACCTCTCGTCGCTGCGTCCCGAAGGCCTGTGGGACGCGTATTTCCGGATGCGGGGAGTGAACGCCTTGTACCAGCAGGTGAAAGGCGAATCGTTCGTCAAGATGAAGCTGAAACAGCAGCCGTACAGCGATTGGGAATTCGAGGTGTGTGACCCGAACGGGTATGTGGTCGTTTTCGGGGGAGAGTACTGAGGGATTGCACCTGCCCGGCTACAGTGGCAAGCCGCTGATCGCGAAGCTGGACGTGAAGCCCGGCCATCGGCTCCTGTTGAAGGGTGCCCCGAACGGGTTCGAAAGCGAGTTGCGTCCCCTGCCTGAGGGAGTGGCGCTCGGCGGCCCCGCCAGCCGGACAGCCGATTGCGTTCTGCTCTTCTCCACCTCCAGCGCGCACCTGGAGAAGGCTTTCAGGCAGGCGGTCCCGCTCCTTCCACCTGCCGGCATGCTCTGGGTGGCCTGGCCCAAGAAGGCAGCCAAAGTTGAGACCGATCTCACCGAGGACGTCGTGCGCCGCATCGGCCTCGCCGCGGGGCTGGTGGATGTAAAGGTCTGCGCAATCACCGAGATCTGGTCCGGACTCAAATTCGTCCGGCGACTGAAGGACCGCTGAGTCGCTTGCCAGACTGCCGAGCCCTCTGCAGCTTGTTGCGATCCTTGATCCAGCCCGGCAGCGAGCTACCAATCCTTCTCACCGAGGCCCCATGCGCCTGACTCTCCTCGTCCCCGTTCTTCTCCTGACCGCCAGCGCCTGTGGAGCCAGAAAGCCCGCTGGCCCAAAGGAAATCGCCGGTGACTGCCAGCCGGTATACGGGGGTTCGATTTGTACCTGGGCAGAAATGGCGGATAGCCAGCTCATCGCGCTCGGCGCCACGATTCCCCTGACAACCATTGATAGCGCCCCGCCTGAGATGGCTATGACCTGGCCGCCCGTGCCGGGGGCGGTCATTCGACTGCCGGAAGTGGCTCGGGCCGCGGTTGGAGTGGATCACCTCTCGGTCTTCTGGGAAGCACACGGCCACCCGCCGGGACCGTTCTTGACGCCGCACTTCGACTTCCATTTCTACGTCATCAGCGACAGTGCGACGGAAGCCATCGACTGCAGCAACACCACCAAACCTCAGGCGATTCCCGCGAGCTACACCCTGCCCGACGTGGATATACCCAAACTGGGGATGCTGACCGGTTTGTGCGTGCCAAAGATGGGGATGCATGCGCTGCCGCAGGAATTCGCGACCGGCACAGCCCCGTTCACCGGAACCATGGTGTTCGGCTACTACGCGGAGCGGCCGATCTTCTACGAGCCGATGGTCTCCCGCGCCATGCTCCAGGAACGCCGTTCCTTCACCCTGGCAGTTCCTCCCGCAGCCGATCTGCCGAAGGGCGTCCAATACCCGACCAAGTTCGAAGCGGTGTACGACTCGACCACGCCGGCTTACCGCTTCATCTTCAGCGGTTTCTCCCAATAGGGATGGGGCTCACACTGGGGGCCCGATGCTCCTGACGCTCCTTCTCCTTGCCGGTGCCCCACTCGGCCCGCCGCCTCGAGCGGCGGGTCCTTCCCCGCCCGAACCGCATCGTGTCACCATCCTGTACGACGCCTTCGGACCTCGGCGAGATCTCACCCGCGACTGGGGATTCGCCGCGTTGGTTGAGTACGGCGGCAAACGCATTCTCTTCGACACCGGAAACAACGCGGACATCTTCGCCCACAACGTCAAGGCGTTGGGGATCGACCTGAAGCGGCTCGATTTCGTCGTCATCTCCCACCGTCATGGAGATCATACCGCCGGGCTCAACTATCTCCTGCGGGTAAACCCGAAGGTCAGGATCTACGCGCCGCGAGAAGGATTCGGCGTCTTCGGTGCGGCCCTGCCCTCCACGTTCTATCGCACCGATTCCACCCTGCCCGATTCGATGCGCTACTTTGCCGGCTCTCCGGAGACGGAACTCAAGTTCGGGACACCGTGGCCCGAGGCGCATTTCACCTGGATCGACAGCCTCACCGAGGTGGCACCCGGCGTCGCGATCATCTCGACCGTCTCGAAGAACCCCGGCACACTCGAGCTGCGTGAGCTGTCGCTGGTACTGCGAACTCAGCAGGGTCTGGTCTTACTGGTGGGGTGCTCCCATCCCGGAATCGAAACCATCCTCGAAGCAACGCGTGCCTGGGGAGACCATGTGCATCTCATCTTCGGCGGACTGCACCTCGTAGTCACGCCGGATTCGGCCATCGCCAGGATCGCGACAGCGTTACACGATCAGTGGCAGGTGGATGAGATCGCACCCGGCCACTGCACCGGCGAGCCGGCCTTTGCTGAACTGAAACGTCGTTTTGGAACCCGCTACGTCTACGCGGGGCTGGGGTCGGTCACCGAGATCGAGTAAGGGCATGCCGCGGGGCCTGGCACTGACCGCCCTAAACGTCTTGTCCGCCCCGTCCGCCCCGTCCGCCCTGACCGCCCTGACCGCCCTGATCCCCCCGTCCCGCCCGTCCGCCTTCCCGCCCTCCCGCCCCCGTTGAAAACCACCCAGTCCCCCGCGACGTTCAATAGTGTCTCCAACTTGGATCGTCAGGTGTTCAAAAGGACTGCAGCACGCTGGTTAGCCCTCGCCGGCTCGTCGTCACTGGCTCTCGCCCTGGTAGGCCTTGGGAAGCCTCGGGTTGAGACCGCCGATCCCTCCGTCAACGCCACCCCCGCCGTCTCAGCGGCCAGTCAGGACACCGCCATCTTTGCCGGTGGGTGCTTCTGGGGAATCGAAGGGGTGTTCGAGCACGTGAAGGGGGTGAAGTCCGCCGTGTCAGGGTATTCCGGTGGATCCACCAAGTCACCGACTTATGAGGAGGTGAGCGAGGGGAACACCGGTCATGCCGAATCGGTGGAAGTGATCTACGATCCGTCGAAGGTCACCTACCAGCAGCTGCTCGAGGTGTTCTTCGCAGTACACGATCCGACCCTGCTTAACCGTCAGGGACCGGACGTCGGGACCCAGTATCGCTCGGCGGTTTTCTACCGTAGTGCGGATCAGAAGCAGGCCGCCGAGACCTACGTGGCCGAGCTGGCCAGCAAGAAGGTGTATTCCCGGCCCATCGTGACGGCAATCGAGCCGTTCAAGGCCTTCTATCCCGCCGAGGATTACCATCAGGGTTACATGGCGAAGCACCCCGATCAGCCCTACATCGCCTACAACGACGCACCAAAGGTGGAGCACCTGAAGCAGCAATTCCCGGCGCTCTATCGGAATCCGTAACGGCGGGTCGGGGGATTCAAATGCTGCTCTATCTGCTGGCGTTCGTGGGTGGGGTGCTGACCATCGTCAGCCCCTGCATCCTGCCTGTTCTACCCTTCGTCTTCGCCCGGGCGGATCAGCCCTTCCGGCGGAGCGGGTTACCACTGCTCCTCGGAATGGCCGGAACCTTCGCGCTGGTCGCCGGTCTCGCGACCTATGCCGGCGGGTGGGTCGTGCGAGCCAACCAGGTCGGACGAATCGTGGCCCTCGTCGTCTTCGCGCTGCTCGGCTTGGCGCTGCTCTTTCCTTCGCTGTCGCTCTTCCTGACTCAGCCGCTCGCCCGGCTCGGCGCCCGCATTCAAGGGCCCGGCGTCGAGACTGAGCCTCCGGGTATCGGCCGCTCACTCCTGCTGGGTGTTTCCACCGGCCTGCTCTGGGCTCCCTGTGCCGGACCGATCCTCGGACTGATTCTAACCGGCGCCGCGGTTCAGGGGCCGAACACAAAGACCACCGGATTGCTTCTGGCCTTCTCTGCCGGCGCTGCGCTTTCCCTCGCGCTGGCCCTCCTGGCCGGCGGCAAGGTCTTCGGGTTGATGAAGAAGTCGCTGCGCGCCGAACAGTGGATCCGCAGTGGACTCGGAGTGGCGGTGTTGATCGGCGTCGTCGCGATCGCCGCGGGCTGGGACACCGGAATTCTTCGGCGGCTGTCCCTGGCGAGCACCTCCGGGATCGAACAGGGTTTGGTTGATCGGCTGCAGCCGGTGACCGAGGCTCAGGGTGCTGCCATTCCGGCTGCCCCTCAAATGATGGCTCTTGCTACCGAAGGGTCGTTACCGAGTCTCGATGGCGCGGTCGCCTGGCTCAATTCACCGCCGCTAACCCGCGATCAGCTCAAGGGGAAGGTCGTCCTCATCGACTTCTGGACCTACTCCTGCATCAATTGCCTCAGGACCATTCCCTACGTCGTGGCCTGGGCCGAGAAATACCGTGCCGAGGGGCTGGTGGTGATCGGAGTCCATACTCCCGAGTTCGCCTTCGAGAAGGACACCGGCAATGTCTCCAAGGCGCTTCGCGAGCTGAAGATTACCTATCCCGTTGCGATAGATAACAAGTACGCGATCTGGAATGCCTTCAACAATCAGTACTGGCCGGCGCACTACTTCGTCGATGCCAGGGGGAACATCCGGTATCACCATTTCGGCGAGGGCAATTACGCCGAATCCGAGCAAGTGATCCAGCAATTGCTCCGCGAGCGCGACTCGGGGACGGTGGTGACCGGGTTGGTTGATCCGAAGGCGTCTGGCACTCAAGCCGCCGCGGATTTCGGGAACGCGCTGTCTCCCGAGACCTATCTTGGCTATTCCCGGCAGAAGAACTACGTGGCGCCCGAGGTAATCCTGAAGGACAAGCCTCAGTCCTACACCGCCCCGGCACGGCTCACGGTCAATCAGTGGGCCCTCGGCGGAGAGTGGAACGTGAGTCGCGAGAATGCGGCGCTGGTCGCCGCACCGGGCACCGTGGTCTTCCGCTTCCACGCCCGGGATCTCCACCTGGTCCTTGGCCCTGCGCCCGACGGCAAGCCGGTGCGGTTCAGGGTCCGGCTCGATGGCGCTGCCCCGGGTGACGAGCACGGAATGGACACCGACGCTCAGGGCGACGGCACCGTGACCGAGTACCGCCTCTATCAGTTGATCCGGCAGCCTGGTAAGGTGGAGGATCGGACCTTCGAGATCGAATTCCTCGATCCGGGGATTCAGGCTTTCGCGTTTACGTTCGGATGATTTCGCGGCGGGAGGAGCCGATGCAAAAGGCGGGCAATGACGACACCGTCGTGGGGCGGAGGTCGTTCCTGGTGCAGGTCGGAGTCGCGATGTTCGCCATGGCATGTCGGGCGGTAGAGAAGCGGGTCCCGCTTGCCGCGGCGCAGTCGCTGGGCGGGGATCCGACCGTGACCATCGTCGAGTTCAGCGATGACGGGAAGCGACTCCGGACCGTTTCAGTTGCGCGAATTGTGAAGTCGGAAGACGAATGGAAGAAGCAGCTGCCGCCAGCATCGTTCGAGGTCACCCGGCACGCCGACACGGAGAGACCCTTCACCGGTGCCCTGCTCGAGGAGCACGACAAAGGCGTCTTCCGCTGCATCTGCTGCGATACCGCCCTGTACGATTCGAGCACCAAGTTCGAATCGGGGACCGGGTGGCCCAGCTTCTGGGCTCCGATCGCGAAGGAGAACATCGTCGAATCCACCGACGACAGTCTCGGGATGGTCCGCACTGAAGTCCGCTGTCGCCGCTGCGACGCTCACCTGGGTCACGTGTTCGATGACGGACCGAAGCCGACCGGGCTGCGCTATTGCATGAACTCGGTCGCGCTTCGATTCGCCAAGGCTTCCTGAGCTGTCGGTCAGTCAAGCCGCTTCCCGGTCTCCAGCAGCGTCTTGAGGTCGCTGAGGATCCAGGCCCAGCCACCGCCGGCACCCTGCTTCTCCAGGCTGCCGCCAACGATGAGGGCCAGCTTGGGCGCGCCTTCCAGTTCGTGGGTAACCGTGAGCTTGGTTACTCCGCCCTGCGTAGGTTCGATTTCCCAGGTGAGGCGGGTAAATCCCTCTGCTGCCATTTCGGGGTCCATCAACATCCGCCAGCTCAGCACCAGTTTGCGTGGCGGATCGGCCTCGATGACTTCTCCATCCACTGCGACTTCGGGTGAGCCCCCTGCGCGCATCTCGGCACTAGCGAGATGACGGTACTTCCCATGGGCTCGCAATTCGAATTCGGCTCGGCCGCCATAGCCATAGCGCCCGGTCCACTCGGGCCGGGTGATTGCATCCCAGATCGCCTGGGGAGTCGCCTTGATGTACACCCGGTACACTTGGGTGGCGACTCTCGTCTCCGTCATCGCGGTCATGCCGTGTCCTCCAATTCATGCTTGAGGTCTGCGAGCGCCGAGATCCGGCGCTCCGTGAACTTGTCGATCCACCGATCGTGGATCAGCCGGATCGGAACCGGGTTCAGGAAGTGCAGCTTTTCCCGGCCCGAGCGGCGGGTGACCACGAGTCCGGCTTCTTCAAGTACACGCAGGTGTTTCATCACCCCGAAGCGGGTCATCTCCAGCACCGACTCAAGCTCCGTCAGCGTGCGGCCATCACGCTTGTAGAGGCGGTCGAGCAGAAATCGCCGGGTTGGATCGGCCAGCGCCTTGAATACCAGGTCATCGTCAGTCACGGGCGAACAATATGTGACTAAATGGTCACCTGTCAAGGCCCAGGGTCTGAGCCGACATCGCCACAAACCCACAACGAAAACGCGGAGCGCCGAGGGCGCAGAGGGCCCGCGGTGTTCGACGGTCTCTCTGAAACAAGGAAGCCCGGCTATTTGATCGGTGGGATAAGGCAAAGGAGGCCGACTACATCACACTTCAACTACTTGGCGTTTCGCATCGACCACAACCCAGTGCAATCGGACTTCAATGTGTATGTGAACCCTCTGGATCTCTGCGTCTCTGCGTTTCATCTGTGTTGAGTCGGAGGTCTGATCACGCCTGCGCCGGCTCCTCGATTAGCTCGTCACTCAATGCCGCGATAGTGGAGAACATGTCGCGCGCGGCGGCAATTATCCGGTCGGCCTGGGACGCGTCGAATCCTGCCGCGTTCATCCGCTCCCGGTAGGCTCCCCACACCGGACGCTGTTCCTCGCCGTAAGGGTCGAGGTAGGTCGTCGCAGCAATCTTCAGTGCAGGGGTAAGAACCCGGGCGATGAACCGGTTTCCGTTCATGCTCCCCTCAAGCACGTAGTTGTACCCGAGGAGGCTGAGCGGGTCCTGGGCAGCGGTGTTCCGGATCGCCGACAATCCGCGTTCGGTCGCCATGAGCGGATCGATCTCATCAGGATCGCCATCCAGCGCGATCAGATCGGCACGAAGATTCACGACGTGACGGCCTTCGTCGTGGACAATATCCGCCAGAGCAGGCGAAGAAACCCGGCAGGCCACGATCCCGCTCCAGAGCGCCGAGTGAAGGAGGAGCATCTGGCCGATCCAGTTGCGATAGGTGTCGACCGGGAGTCGCCCGGTGACCATCTCCTTCTGGAGCCTCCGGCGTTCGGCGTCGCGGTGCTGGACGGCGGTGGCCTCCTTCAGGAGGTCCATGATTCCGCTGCTCTGATAGGTCATGTCGAGGATCCCGTTCGACCTTGAGGAGCCAGGCTGCTACAGCGCCCACCATGCCAGCGCCAGCCAGGCTAAACCCTTGATGAGGAAAAACAGCGAGCTCAGCTGAAAGACGCGCTTGAAAATCAGCCGCGATCGCCGGCTGACGCGCCCTGCGGTCTGGCCCGGCGCGCTGGAAGCGGCGGAGTCTGACATGAGTATCTGCTGAGAACAATTCTCAAGTGATTTGCGCCCGGAGAATATCCACCGTTCTCCAACGACGCAAGGGTTCGCAAGACAGAATGCGCTTGCACCGCATTGACCGAGGTCGAGAGGAGCCCTACTCTGTCCCCGCACCCCGAACGAGAGATTTCATCATGATCATCGGTGGACACTCCATCATCTACAGCACTCAGCCGGATGCAGACCGCGCCTTTCTCCGCGACATCCTGCGGCTCAGCAACGTCGATGTGGGCGGAGGCTGGTTGATCTTCGGATTACCGCCGGCCGAGCTGGCCGTACACCCTTCCGATAAGAACGACGTACACGAGTTCTACTTCATGTGCGACGACGTCGAGGAATTCGTGGCCGAGATGAGAGATGTGGGTATTTCGTGCGATCCGGTGCAGGACCAGGGATACGGCTTGCTGACTCAAGTCACCCTGCCAGGTGGGGGACGGCTCGGGGTCTACCAACCACGTCACGCTCGTCCAAAAACGATGGCTCTCGCTCGGAAAAAGGCTATCGGCCGCGCGAAACAGCCACTCAAGAAGAAGCCCGCGAAGAAGGCGGTGAAGGGATCGAAGTCGAGCAAGTAACATTGAGGCGCTTTGTAACGGCATCGTTACATAGCGAGTCTGGATGCTCGCCTTGGCGGTCATATCTTCAACTCCCCTCCGTGCGGTTCCAGACCGCGCGGCCAGCCTGCAACCTCTGCCCTTCCTGGAGGCACCTCTATGCTCAGGGAAGCTCAGGTGAACTCGGCCTTCGCGGATCTATATCCTTCGCTCGATCCCGGCCGGTGGTACACCGCCGCTGCAATCGCTGGCTACGTCAAAGGTACCCGGATCATTCAGGAGGGCCCCGACGCACGGTTTCCTGACCGGATCCTGCCTGGCAACCATTTCCGTTTCCGCGGAGGGACTCCGCGTCGTGGCAGTTCGATCGGCCTGCGGAGTCGCCGGATTGATCGGTATCGCCCCGCCCGCACCCATCTTCGAATCGATCGCGCCAGCTGACCCCAAGGGGGCTCGTCTGTCCCCTGATTCGCCTGAGTCGCGACCGCCGATCACCGTTACATCCCGGTGACACGGCGGTTTTAGCGTTTGTGGATCCAACAGGCGAGGGATGTATGGCGGAGGAAGAACCAGTGCGGTTGGTGCTCACCCCCGAACAGCGCGAGATCGTAAAGCGGCTGTCCGGTCAACATGTCGAAGCCATTGAACTCGAGCCGGAGAAGCCGGCAGCGAACGAGGCTCCAGCGAACGAGCCGCCCAAGAAAGGCGTGCTCCGCTTTCTCTGGCGGCTCTCTGCCGCGACCGGAATTCCGCGCCAGGCCTGGCTCCCTGATGAAGAAGATCAGAAAGCCAAGCCCGATGGGGCCTAGGCCACGGGCATCATCGCGTACTTGATGACGTAGAAGTTCACGCCCTGGGGCGAGGTGATGCCGGCCATGCGGCCGATCTCCGGGATATCCATCAGCGGCATGCAGATCTTCCCGCCGAGCTTGGTCGCCTGCCCCGCGACCTGATCCGCGTCGTCGACGGTGAAATACACCCCCCAGTGGGGCGGCGCTTTCATGTCATCAGGGATCTGCATCAGGCCCGCCACGGGAGTGTTACCGAGCTTGAACGTGGTGTAGGTGAAACCAGGCATCGGCTTCTCTTCGATGGTCCACCCGAACAGGCTGGTATAGAACTTCCTGGCTCGAGGCACGTCGCTGGTCAGGGTCTCGAACCAGCTCGGGGCCCCGTGCAAGGTTCCGTCCACGTCGGTGCCCGGACTCTTGTTCCCCTGCCAAAGGTCGAACTCGGCGCCATTGGGATCGTGGCAGACGGCCATACGGCCGTTGTCCGCAATATCAAACGCCGGCTCGGCCTTACCGCCGAGCGATCTTATCTTCTCGGCAGTTGCGTCGACGTTCTCGACTTTCACCATGACGCCGATGAGGGGCGGGGTGCCTTTAGGCGTTTGGGGACCGTGGAGGTCGAACAGCCCGCCGATATCGCTTCCTCTTACCTTGATCAGGTAACCCATCCCCGGAATCTCGGCATAACTCCAGCCCAGCAACTTCTCGAAGAAGGCGCACGCCTCCGTCGGCTGCGGGGTCAGCATGTTGATCCAACAGAACTCGCCCGGATTGCGGATGCGTGTCGTCATTAGAACACCCTCTGTTTCATTTTCGTTGGTTGGAATTGGCCTCATCGGCCCTTGGCGGTACGGCCGGCCTTCGCTGCAAGTTTCCGCCGGACAATGGGACCGGTAAGCTCGCGCAGCGCTTCCTTTCCGGTCGATCTCGCCGCCGGTTGTTCGGATTCCGCCAGCCTCCGGGAGACTTCGATGGCGGCAGTGTTCAGCACCTGGTTACGCCGTCCCAGTACCCGAAGGCCCCAGCTTACGCCCTTCTTGACGAAATTGCGGGGATCCGTCGCACCTCGCTCGATCACTTTGAGCGATCGCAGGAAGGGTTTGTCTCCCGAGGCTTTGTCGTGCAGCGCGAGACTCGCGATCAGCGCGAACGCCGCGCGTTTCACGAACTCCTCGCGCCGCTTGCTCCATTGGTCCACCTTGCGCCAGGCGTGCGGCGTCTTGTCGAAGAGGACAAAGCAGACGGTGTCACAAATACCCCAGTTGTCGAAGTCCCTGGCCCAGCGATCCATCTGTCCCGAGGTGACCAAGGCAGGATCATCCACATACGACGACAGCATCCGGGCCTCGTACCAACCGGTCTTCCAGAGCGCCTCGGCCAGATCATGGTCCTTGCCGAGGCGTTTGGCCAGCTGCTGAATCATTCCCACTTTCACGCCATACGACCTGGGTGCGGTAATCCCGTAGCGAGTGAGCATCGCCTCGCGATAGGCCTTGCTGCCATGGCGTTCCAGCCACGCGAGGGAATCCCGCACCCGTTCTGCCATCTCGCTCACTTGAGCTTCCGGAGCAGCTCTTCAAGTCTGGCAAAGCTCGGATCCATGCCTTCCTTCATCCCGGTCTTGAGCGCGGCGTCTCGCGCATCCTTGGAGGGATAGGTGACTGTGAGCGTGGCCGTCGTCCGGCCGCCGGATTCGGTGAGGCGCAGGGTATTGATCGTCTCCGGCCATTCGGGTCCCCACCGCTCGGTGGTTACCAGCAGTTCCGGCGGCTTCACTTCGCGCACGGTGCCGCCCATTGCCATCTCGGTGCCGTCCGCCTTGCGCCAGACGTAGCGCCAGGAGCCGCCGACCCGAAGATCGATCGCGCACTCCGGCATGGTCCAGCCTTCCGGTCCGAGCATCCACTGCTGGATGTGCTTCGGCTGGGTCCATGCATCGAAGACCAGGCGGCGTGGCGCGTCCAGGACTCTGGTAAACTCCACTTCGCGATCATTCGGCGTCGCAAAGGCGGTCACGCCGGGTTTAGTTGCGGTCGTCATCGGACTTCTCCTGTTCCTTGAGATGCTGAAGATAGGTGTCGAGGCGCGCGTAACTTGCGTCCCAGAAACGGCGGAACTCCCCGGCCCATTCCGCGACCTCTTTGAGCGGGGTAGCGTCCAGAGTCCGAGGGCGCCACTGCGCCTCCCGGCCCCGCTGGATCAGCCCCGCGCGCTCGAGTACGCGGAGGTGCTTGGAGACGGCAGGCCCGCTGATCTCGAAGGGGGCCGCGAGCTCCTTCACGGTGGCCGCGCCGTCGGCTAGCCGCAGCAGGATGGCGCGGCGAGTCGGATCGGCGAGGGCCGCAAAAGTGCTGCTGAGCTGGTCAGTGGCTGCTCGCATAACCTTATGTATCAATGTGTATAACCTACTAGCTATCTAACCTAGTAGTTAAATACAATAAATTCTCGAACCCGTCAAGCCCCCCGGTCCGGCACCGTATCCGGCCAGGCATTCCTAAATGAGGTCACCGTGACGCAACCAGTCTCGCGCCTGTGGGCAACGCGCCTCGTCACTAGGCTAATTCTCGTGGCGGGAGTTCCTCTGCTGCTCTTCTGCCGTCATGCAGAGCCTGCAACCGGCTGGCGTGATACCTCACCTCACCGCGGGCAGTTCGTCGCTGTCGCACCGGGAGTGACGCTGGAAGTGCTCGACTGGGGCGGTTCGGGGCCTCCGCTGGTCTTTCTCTCCGGACTGCAGGACGTGGCCCACGGGTTCGATGACTTCGCGCCGCGCTTTACCGATCGTTACCACGTGCTGGCCATCACCCGTCGTGGTTATGGGTCATCGAGCCAGTCACCTTCCGGCTATGACCTGGCCACCCGAGTCGCCGACCTTCGCGCGGTGCTCGACTCACTGCATCTCACTCGGGTAGCGCTGGTGGGCCACTCGATTGCCGGGGATGAGCTCACCGCATTTGCCGGCGCGTTCCCCGAGCGGGTGAGTCACCTGGTGTATCTCGACGCGGCCTATGATCACTCCGGCGTCGGAGTTCTGGTTCGCGCGTACCCTCCCCTTCCCCCGATGGTCGCCGCGGATTCCGCCTCACCCAGGGCGGTGCAGGCCTACATCCTGCGCACCTACGGCACGCTGATCCCCGAGTCCCAGCTCCGGGCCATCGGCCGCTACGACAGCTCGGATCATTTGACCGCAAACGTGACGCCCGAGTGGGTCGATTCTCTCATGCTGCAGGGTTGTGGTCACCCCGACTACAAGGCGGTCCGGTCACCCGCACTGGTGATCGACGCTGTGGTGGATTCGGCAGCGCAAATCTTCCCCACACTCGCGCAACTCGATTCCACCACCAGGCAGGCGGCGATTCGTTTTACCGGGACATTGCAGCGATGGGGGAAGGCCGAGGGGGAGAAAGTTCGCCGGGAGCTGGCGGGGGCAGAAATCCTGGAGTTGCACGGAGCCAATCATTACGTGTTCTACTCGCATCCGGCAGAAGTGTCGGAGGCGATGCGAAAATTTCTCGGCGAGGCTGCCAGGCAGTGAGGCCTGCAGGCCCTAGCGGCGGGTGACCGGCCTCCTTCGATTCCGCCGCTTCTGCCGGCCCCACCCTGCCGCGTACTCGGTTCGCAGCAGTTCCAGCAGCCGGAGTGCTGCCTGACTCAGGAAGCCATTTTTCCGGGTAACCAGAAAGACCCGGACTCCGGCGCCCAATTGCTTCACTCCTATCGTGCTCAGGTCGCCTGCCGAGAGCTCCTCCGTGATACTGCTCTCCGTCATCAAGGCCAGCCCAAATCCCGCTTCGACCAGCCGCTTCTGGGCCGTCAGACTGTCCACCGCAGTCCAGTCCACCTCGCCGAGTCCACGGGTGAGGAAGAGTCCGAACACATGGGATGCGGCGATCTCGCGTTGACCTGCCACATCAGGAAAGGCGAGCCAGCGCTCATCCCGAAGCACCTGCAGCGAAGCGACTTCGCGTCCGGCAAGCCGGTGCCCGGGACCGCACACGACCACCAGCGGCTCGGCGCCAAGAGATTCGCACTGGAGATCGGGAGACCGGTCCCGCTCGTAGCGCAGACCGATCGAGACCTCACCCCGGCGCACCAGATCGCTCACCTCGGCGCTGCGGGCGGTGCGGAAGGTGAGATCCACCCGCGGGTGACTCTTGGTGAACCGCCGGAGCACGGCGGTCAGGCTCGTACCGGCCAGGGTACCCACACTCGCGAGCGAGACCGGGCCGCCAGCATCTACCCGTAACCCACGTACCGCTTCCGCGGCGTCCTTCACCGCCGCCAGTGCCCGCTCGGCATAGGGCAGGAGGACCCGGCCGGCCTGGCTGAGAACGATTCCCCCGGTGACGCGTTCGAAGAGCGGCGCGCCCAGCTCGTGCTCCAGGAGCGAGATGCGCCGCGAGATGGC